>Ga0209585_10000166_pt1 | contig 25750 bp, 28 predicted proteins | sample NGEPerone_FD_185491 | JGI IMG/M metagenome (GOLD analysis project Ga0209585, IMG submission 185491) | Arctic peat soil microbial communities from the Barrow Environmental Observatory site, Barrow, Alaska, USA - NGEE Permafrost154B-one... | ecosystem: Environmental > Terrestrial > Soil >... | reverse complement strand
CACCGCGCACCGTGGTGACGGAACGCTTCGACGACGCCCTCGCCGCCTTCGAAGAGCTCAGCGGCGACGTGGTCGTCAAGCCCTTGTTCGGCTCCGAGGGCAGGGGCATCGTGCGCGTCTCGGACGCGGACACTGCATACCGCGTGTTTCGCGCTCTCGAGCTCGGCCGCTACATCTACTGCGTGCAGGAGTTCGTGCCTCACGGCCGTTCAGACATCCGTGCCTTCGTGGTTGGTGAGCGCGTGATCGGCGCCATGCTGCGACGCGGACAGGGGTGGAAGACGAACGCCGCTCAGGGCGCGATCGGAGAGCCCGTGGAGTTGGATGATCATCTGGTAGATCTGAGCCTGCGCGCGGCGCGGGTGGTGGGCGCCGAGCACGCCGGCGTCGACATCCTCCCGTGCGACGACGGCGAGTACAGCGTCATCGAAGTGAACACCATCCCGGGCTGGCGGGCGCTCGGCGCGGCCACGGGCGTCGATGCCGCGCAGTGTCTCGTTGACCACGTCCTAGAGGGGGTGGGGTGGACCGGCTGACGGGCGTCGAGATCGCCTGGGCGGCGCAGCTGGCGTGCCTGTTCGAGGTGAGCGTCGAGAAGCCCGGCAACGTGTCGCCGCGCGGCGGCTTCATCGACGCGCGCTTCGAGGACTTCGCGGCCAGCGCCGTGGCCATCGGGCCGGCGCTGCGCGACGCGGGGCTGGCCACCGTGGGCGAGACCATCGCCAGGGCGGCTGGCGACACGCGCCGCCTCGTGGCCACCAACACCAATCTCGGCATGATCCTGCTGCTTGCGCCCCTGGCGAGGGCCGCGGCGCGCCTCGAAGCCACAGGCGACCTGCGCGCCGCCCTGGGCCGCGTCCTCGCGGACTTGACCGTGCAGGACGCGCGCCTGGCCTACGAGGCCATCCGCGCGGCCTCACCGGCCGGCATGGGCGAGGTCGACCGCCACGACGTCGGCGAGGATGACGTGACGGTCACCCTGCGCGAGGCGATGGACGCCGCGCGCGAGCGCGATTCCATCGCCCGGGAGTACGTCACCGACTTCGAGATCGTGTTCACGCTCGGCGCCGGCACGCTCCGCCGCTGCTGGCAGGACGGCGCCGCGTTCTCGGACGCCGTCGTGACAGCGTTTCTCACGATCCTTGCCGAGGTGCCGGACACGCTGATCGCGCGCAAGAACGGCGCGGACGTCGCCGAGGACGTGTCGCGGCGCGCGGCGCAGGTCCTGGCCGTCGGAGGTAGCCTCAGTGATCAGGGGCGCGCACGCCTCGCCGAGCTGGCGCGCGAGCTCGCCGACGAGGCCCACGCGCTCAACCCAGGTACGACCGCCGACTTTGTCGCAGCCTCGCTGTTCGTGTTCCTGACAGAGGGCGGGATGCTCGCCGACGTACCTGCTCTCACGGCCCGCTGGTGAGCGGGCGGCGGTCCGACTGCGCGGCGCGGATGTCCGCCGCTGTGATCCAGCCGCGATGAAGTGCGCTCGCGAGCAGCACGCCGTCGGCGCCGGCCTCGCTGAGCATGTGCAGGTCCTTGGGGGTGCGCACGCCACCGCCGGCGATCAGGCGCAGGCGGGGAAAGGCGGCGCGTGCGGCTCGCAGAGTCTCGAGATCCGGCCCCGCGCCCGTACCCACCTGGAGCAGGGCCAGCAGGATGACCTCGGTCACTCCCTCGTCGGCGAGCAGCTCAAGCGCGGCCAGAGGCGGCTGGCCGGCGAGCGCGGGGCACCGGCTGAGGACGCCGTGGTCGCCCATGTCGAGGCTGACGAGCATGCGCTCGGCCGGCAAGGCGTCGCGGATCGCCCGCAGGGCGCCGAGGTCGGGCAGCGTCTCGGTGCCGACGATCACTCGCGCGGCTCCGGCCTCGAGGAGCCGGGACGCGGCCTCCTCGTCGCCGACCCCCGCGTCCACCCAGGGTTCCGCCCCGAGACGCTCCCGCAGCTCACGGACGACGTCGCGATGGTCGCCCGTGCCGGCGATGGCGTCGAGGTCGGCGACGTAGAGGGCCCTGCCGTCGCACTCGAGGCACAGGGCCCGCGCTATCGCCAGCGGGTCGCTGCCGGCGACGAGGGCGCTGCGCACGGCGTGGTAATGCTGCCGTTCGCCGCGCAGCCCGTGCACCACCCGACCCCCCATGAGGTCTAGGACCGGAATGGCATCCACGTCGCCTCTCCCTTCTGCGATCCTGGTACACGAGTACGTCACCGGCGGCGGATGGCCGGCGCCCGACCTCCCGCCCGGGCTCGCCGAGGAGGCGCTGGCCATCTTGCGCGCCCTGCTCGCCGACCTGCGGGCCTGGGGCAGGTTTCCCGTGGTGACCACGCGCGACCGGCGTCTCCGCACGACGGGGCTGGTGGCGGATCGCGTCGTCGATCTCGACGCCGAAGTCTACCCTACGGCCCTGCTCGAACTTGCCCGCGACTGCGGGGCGGCGCTCGTCGTCGCCCCGGAGGGCGGAGGTGCTCTCGAACACCTGAGTTCGCTGGTGTTGGACGCCGGCGTCTGCCTGCTCGGCAGCCTGCCGTCGGCGGTGGCCGTGGCCGCGGACAAGTGGGAGTGCCACCGCCGCTTCGCGCAGGCCGGCTTGCCGACACCGGAGACCGCCTGTGTCGCGCCGGCCGCCGCCGTGGCGGCGGCCACGCGGCTCGGCTACCCGGTCGTCGTCAAGCCGCTCGACGGCGCCGGTTGCGACGGGGTCGGCCTCGCCACGAACGACGGCCTTCTCGGAGCGGCCCTTCGGCAGCCGGCGCTGCGAGGGTCGGCGTCGGTCCTCGTGCAGCGGTACGTGGAAGGCACCGCGGCCAGCGTCTCGTTGCTGGTCGCCGGCGGTCGCTCGACCGCGCTCAGCCTTAACGGGCAGCGGGTGCGCGCGGGCATCCCGTTCGCGTACGATGGCGGAGTTGCTTCATTGTCTCATCCACGGCGCGCGGAGGCATGCGAGCTCGCGCAGAGGGCCGTCGCCCTCGTTCCGGGCCTTCAGGGGTACGTGGGGGTGGACCTGGTGCTTGACGAGGAGATCTGCTGGCTGATCGAGATCAACCCGCGGCCGACGACGTCGTACGTGGGACTACGCCGCGTCATCGACCTCAACATGGCCGCGGCGATCTGGCGCGCGTGCTGGGACGGCTCCTTGCCCGCCGCGGTGAACGTGCCGCCCCCCGCGGTGTTCGGAAAGAGGTGGGCTGATGACTCGTGAGCCGCTGGTGATCGTCGGCTGGGATGTGGGCGGTGTCCAGGTCAAGGGCGCCCGGGTGGAGTCGCGCGCCGGCGCTCCGTGCGCGGTGCGGACCGCCGTGCGTCCGTTCGAGGTGTGGCGCGGCCGCGAGCGACTCCCCGGCGTCCTCAGGGAGGTGGCCGGGGAGCTCGAGATCGGCCCCGCCGCGCCGCTCGCGCTCACCATGACGGCCGAGCTCTCGGACGCCTTCAGAAGCAAGCGGGAAGGAGTGCTGTTCGTGATGGACGGGGTCCGCGAGGCGTTTCCGCGGAACCCCGTGTTCGTGCTCGACTGCCGTGGCGAGTTCGCGGCGCTGCGCGAAGCCCGCTCGCGCCCGCTCGATTTCGCGGCCACGAACTGGGTGGCCGCGGCCCTGTTCGCGGCATCGCGCGTCGACGACTGCATCCTCGTGGACGTGGGGAGCACGACCACCGACATCGTCCCCATCAGAGGTGGGTGTCTCGTCTGTGAGGGCCGCACTGACCTCGCCCGTCTCATCGCCGGCGAACTGGTGTACACCGGCGTGCTGCGCACCAACCCCAACACGCTGGCGGCCACGGTCCCCGTGCGAGGACGTCCCTGCCGGGTCGCGGCCGAGCACTTCACGGTGATGGCCGACGCCTACGTGCTGCTGGGGCGCCTGAGCGCGGCGGACTACACCTGCTCCACTCCTGACGGGCGGGACGCCTCGCCCGCCGCTTGCGCCGAGCGCCTGGCCCGCCTCGTCTGCGGGGATCGCGAGATGCTGGGCGAGCATGAGATCGTCAACGTGGCCCGCTACCTCGTCGAACGCCAGCTGCAGGTCGTGAGCGAGGGACTTCTGCAGGTCGTGTCGCGTTGGGACGCGCCTGCCGATGTACCTATCGCGCCCGCCGGCGCCGGCGCCTTCCTGGCGGCGGAGGTCGCCGGCCGTCTGGGCCTCGCAGTGCTCCCCGCGGGAAGCATCTGGGGGGACGAGGGCGTGGTGCTACCGGCCGCCGCCGCCGCCTGCCTGCTGGCCGCGAGCCCGGAGGTCGCACGGTGGTGATCGACGCGGTCATTAAGGTGGGCGGCAGCCTGAGCCGCGGCGCGTGCCTGCCGGAGCTGGGCGCGCGCCTCGTCGAGCTGGGCCGCGCCCATCGTCTGCTGGTGGTGCCGGGCGGCGGCGCCTTCGCCGACGTGGTGAGGGAGCACGACGCGCGGTTCGGCCTGCGGCCGAGCACCGCGCACTGGATGGCCGTCCTCGCCATGGACCAGTACGGTCATCTGCTCGCCGACCTGGCGCCCGGCTGTGCGCTCGTGCGCACGCTCGACGAGGCGCACGCGTGCCTCGCCGGCGGGGGCGTCGCCGTGCTCCTCCCGTCAGAGTCCTTGCGGCGCGCCGACGCCCTGCCTCACAGCTGGTCGGTGACCTCCGACTCCATCGCCGCGTGGCTGACCGGGCGGGTGGGTGCGCGCCTCCTGGTGCTCCTCAAGGATCGCCACGGCATGGCGAGCCTGGCGCCCGTGGCGTCGTCTGCGCCGCCGGGCGCCATGACCGTCGCCGAGCTGGCCGCCGCCTCCGGCGTCGACGGGCACCTGGCCGAACTGCTCGGCGACCCGGCTTTCGACCTCTGGATCATCGATGGCGGGTGCCCCCAGCGGCTGACCGAGCTGCTCGAGACGGGGAGGACGGAGGGGGTCAGGCTTGCGCGATCAGGTCTTTGAGCCGCAGCACCGCCTCGCGGTCGACGCTGCCTTCCCGGCGGCCACCGCGGCAGGCGGCGCCACGAAAGCCGACGATGTCCGGCGCCAGCTCGCGCAGGCGCTGCATGTCGGAGGTTCGCAGCGAGCCGGCCAGGGCGCAGAGCAGACCGGCCTCGCGGCAGCGCGCCACGAAGCTCTCGAGCTCCGCCGCGCCGAGCTCGGTCAGGAGAGTCCCGCCGGCCTTCGCGGCTGTGTCTATCATGCAGCCGTCGGCGCCGGCCTCGGCGGCGACGGCCGGCAGCTCGAGGGGAGGGAGCGAACCGGTCTTGCGCGCGTCGGCGTAGGCGGTCGCCATGATGCGCACCGCGGGGTCCTGGTCGCGCCCCGCGCGACACACCGCGGAGAGCAGGGCGAAGGCCTCGTCGTGGTCGCGCGGCCACAGGAGCCCGACCTTGACGTACTGAACGCCGCAGCTCGCGGCCCCCGCCGCCGCGAGGGCGGCCATCCCGGGCAGGTTGGGGACGTCGCCGATGGCCGCGCTCACGGGGATGTCGGCCGGCGTGATCTCGCGCACGCGTCGGATCACGTGCGGGAAGTTGGCGCCCAGCGAGCCCTCGCGCGGGTTCTTGACGTCCACGATGTCCGCGTGCCCGGCCACGGCGGGGCCGACCTCGTCCTCGCGGACCACGCTGATGAGTAGCTCCATGTCGGTCGCCCTTCGCCTCTCCTTGATGACCGCCAGCGTACATGCGTCCGTGAGCGCGGCACAAGCGGGGGGCTGAGCGTGTCGGCGGCAGATCGTCGGGGCGCGTCGGCCTTGGAGGGGGCCGCCGTCGAGACCGTGGCTGGCCTGATCTTCACGGTCAAGGGGGTCGTGCACCCCCCGGACCGGGTCGTGGCCTACCTGCGGTACGTGCCCGACCCGCGCGGGGAGCGGGTGCGCGGCCGGGAGCGATACCGCCGGGTGTACAGCGTCGCCGAGCAGGAGGAGGCGCTGCGCGCCTGGGGTCTGTCGTATCTTGCCGACGATCCCGCGCTCGGCGTGCCCGTTGAGGCCGTTCCCTGGGAGGACGTGGCGCGCGTTTACGACCCGCGCGAGCGGCTGCAGCGGCTCCGCGCCGTCGGGCCCGACGGCCCGCTCACGGAGGACGCGCTGGCCCTTGCGGAGCTGCTGCGCGACGCCGCCGGCGTGCCGCCGGCGGCGCTCGGATTGACCGGCTCCCTGCTGTTCGACCTGCACGCGCCCGCCTCGGACATCGATCTCGTGGTGTACGGCGACGGCGAGTGCCGCAGGGTGCACGCGGCGCTCGCGCGCCTTCTGGACGACCCTTCGTCGGCGCTGGCGCGCCCGCGCGGCGAGGAGCTCGCGGCGATCCACGCGGTGCACCGCGAGGACACGCCGCTCTCTGTCGCCGACTTCGCGCGCCTGCAGGCCGGCAAGGTCAATGAGGGTCGGTTCGCCGGTCGGCCGTACTTCGTCCGCTTCGTGAAGCTGCCGGCGGAGGTGCCCGAGCGCTATGGAGACCCACGCTTCGTGCCCGCGGGGCGGGTGCTCGTGGAGGCGCGGGTCGTCGACGACCGCGACGCCCTGTTCACGCCGTGCCGCTACTCGCTCGGCGAGCTGCGGTTCCTTGAGGGGGCCCGCGTGGCCGACCTGCGCGAGGTGGTGTCATTCCGTGGCCGCTTTGCCGACCAGGCGCGGTCCGGCCAGCGAGTGCGCGCATGCGGAGCCTTGGAGCGTGTCGTCTGGCGCGAGCGGCGCGAGACGACGCGCCTGGTGGTGGGCGGCCGGCGCGGCGACTACCTCCTGGGGCTCGAGGGCGATTGAGCGCGGGCGCAGCGCCCGGCCACCATCGCCCGCCCGTCCCGGCGGCGTCACCGCGCCCCCCGTGCTACCATTGACACTCCGCGACCGACCTCAAGGACCTTCCATGTTCGACGCGCTCACCGACCGCCTGCAAGGCGTCATGCAGAGTCTCAAGGGCCACGGCAAGCTCAGCGCCGAGGACGTCGACGCCGCCATGCGCGAGATCCGCCTGGCGCTGCTCGAGGCCGACGTCAACTTCAAGGTGGTGCGCGAGTTCGTCGCCCACGTCAAGGAGCGCGCGCTCGGCGCGGAGGTCATGGAGAGCCTCACGCCGGCGCAGCAGGTCGTGAAGATCGTGAACGAAGAGCTCGTCGAGCTCATGGGCAGCGGCGACTCCAAGCTTGCCTTCAGCGGCCATCCGCCCACTGTGATCCTCCTGGCCGGCCTGCAGGGCTCCGGCAAGACGACCGCCTGCGCCAAGCTCGCCAAGCTGCTCAAGAAGGACGGCAAGTCGCCGGTGCTCATCGCCGCCGACATCTATCGACCCGCGGCCATCGACCAGCTGCAGACGCTGGGCGAGCGCATCAACGTGCCCGTGTACGCACCCGGCGCCGACGTCGACCCCGTCGACATCGCCCGCGACGGGGTCAAGTACGCGCGCGACCACGGTGACGTGGCGATCATCGACACCGCCGGCCGCCTGCACGTGGACGAGGAGCTCATGAGCGAGCTGGTGCGCATCCGCGACGCCGTGAAGCCGCACAACGTGCTCCTCGTCGTCGACGCCATGACCGGCCAGGACGCCGTCAACGCCGCCGACGAGTTCCGCAAGCACGTCGACTTCGACGGCGTCGTGCTCACCAAGCTCGACGGCGACGCCCGCGGCGGCGCCGCGCTGAGCGTGCGCGCCGTCACCGGCAAGCCCATCAAGTTCGCCAGCAGCGGCGAGAAGCTGGGCGACTTCGACGTCTTTCACCCGGACCGCATGGCCAGCCGCATCCTCGGCATGGGCGATGTGCTGTCGCTCATCGAGAAGGCCGAGGAGGCCGTCGACGAGGAGCAGACGGCGGAGATGGAGGCCAAGCTCCGCCGCGCCGAGTTCACCTTCGAGGACTTCCTCGGCCAGCTGAAGCAGCTGCGCAAGATGGGCTCGCTGTCGAGCATCCTCGGCATGCTGCCCGGCGTGCCGGGCATGAAGGAGCTCAAGAACGTCCAGGTCGACGACCGCCAGCTCGACCGCATCGAGGCCATGATCTTCTCGATGACGTCGCAGGAACGGCGCCACCCCGATCTCATCGACGGGAGTCGCCGGCGGCGCATCGCCGGCGGCAGCGGCACGTCGATCCAGGACGTCAACCAGTTGCTCAAGCAGTACCGCGAGATGCAGAAGATGCTCAAGGCCTTCTCGAGCGGGCGCATGAAGGGGTTTCGCCTGCCGGGCATGAGCGGGTAGAATGGACCGTCTTTTGTGTCATTACCCTGAGGGAGTGTGAAGTAGTTGGCAGTACGCATGAGATTGACCCGGGTGGGGAGCACCAAGAACCCTGTCTACCGCATCGTCGTCGTGGATTCCCGCGCACGCCGTGACGGTCGCGCCATCGACACCATCGGCCAGTACAACCCGCGTACCGAGCCCTCGTTCATCGAGATCGACGCCGAGAAGGCGAAGAAGTGGCTCGCGGAGGGCGTCCAGCCCTCGCGGACGGTGAAGAGGCTGCTCGCTATCAAGGGCATCGAGAAGTAAGTATGTCTTCGTTGGGACGACGGAGGGAGTAGTGGGATGTTGAAGGACCTGCTGGAGTATCTGGCCAAGTCGCTCGTCGACAGCCCAGACGAGGTCCACGTGGAAGCTACGGAAACCGACACCGCCGTCGTGCTGGAACTCTCAGTGGCGAAAGACGACGTGGGGAAGGTGATCGGCAAGCAGGGGCGCATCGTCCGTGCGCTGCGCACCATCGTCAAGGCCTCGGCCGTCCGCGACGGCAAGCGCGCCATCGTGGAGATCATCGATTAGCCCGTCGTGAGTACGCGAGGGCTGTGGGCGTGCGGCATCCTGGGCAAGGTGCACGGCCTGCGCGGCGAGCTTTACCTCAACCTGTCGCCCGAGGGGCTCGAGCACCTCAGAATGGGCGCGGACTTCTACGTCGCGCGCCCGGACCAGGACGCGCCGGAGGGCGCTGAGCGGCTCGTCCCGTGCGCGGTCACGCGCGCGGGAGGCACCGATCAGCGCCCTCTCGTGCGTCTCGACCTGGCGCAGACCAGGGAAGCTGCCATCGCCCTGCAGGGCATGGAGCTGCTGGCCGCCGGCGGGGAGCTCGACGCGCTGCCCTTTTACCGGGTCGGAGACCTCATCGGGCTGCGCGTCGAGACGGCCGCCGGCCGCCTCCTCGGCGAGGTGAGCGACGTGCTCGAGGCGCCCGCCCACGAGATCCTTCAGGTGCGGGCGCCGGATGGCGCGTCGCTGCTTCTGCCGCTGGTCGAGGAGCTGATGAGCGTCGACGCCGAAGCGGGCGTGCTCCGCGTCGTCGACGGCCTTGTCGACGCGCCCGCTGAGGAGCCGCGGCCGGGCGAGAGCGCCTCGTGAGAGTCGACGTCTTCACGCTGTTCCCGCAGGCCTTCGACTGGTACCTGTCGCAGGTGCACATCCGCAACGCCTGCGAGCTCGGCCACGAGTTCCGCCTCACCAACTACCGCGACCACACGCCGCTGAGCCACTTGCAGGTGGACGACACGCCTTACGGCGGCGGCGCCGGGATGGTCCTGCGCATCGACGTCGTCTGCGCCGCCCTGGAGGCGGTGTTCCCCGGCGACGCGACCCGCGTCAGGGACGGGCGCCGCATCGTCGAGCTCACCCCCAAAGGGCGGCAGCTCGACGACGCTCTCGCCGCTGAGCTGGCCCAGCAGGACCTCGTCCTGCTCTGCGGCCGCTACGAAGGCATCGACGAACGCGTGACGCATCTGGTCACCGACCGGGTCTCCATCGGCCCGTACGTGCTGAGCGGCGGCGAGGTGGCGGCCATGGCCGTGCTCGACGCCGTCACGCGCAAGCTTCCCGGCGTGATCAGCAACCCCGAGAGCGTGGTCAGCGAGTCGCACTCCGCCGTGCTCGAGGGCGGCGCCGAGTACCCGCACTACACGCGCCCGGCGGAGTTCCGCGGCTGGGGGGTCCCCGACGTGCTGCTCAGCGGCAACCACGGCGAGATCGACCGCTGGCGCGCGTTGCAGGTCAGAAAAGGGTAAGATAGCGCCTCGTGGCGCCGCGCGGCGCCCGGCGTTATGCGCCGCCGCGCCGCTCCTGCTAGACTATCCGCCGGTCTTCGCTCGGAAAGAGGCTCCGTGAACATCATCGAGAACATCGAACGCCAGCAGCTGCGCGAGGGTGTGCCGCAGTTCAAGGCCGGCGACAACGTCAAGGTCCACTTCAAGGTGGTCGAGGGCAGTCGCCACCGCATCCAGGTCTTCCAGGGCACCGTGATCAAGCGTCAGGGCCAGGGCGTGCGCGAGACGTTCACCGTGCGCAAGCAGTCCTTCGGCGTCGGTGTCGAGCGCACGTTCCCCGTGCACTCGCCCAAGATCGACAAGATCGAAGTGATGCAGATCGGCGACGTGCGCCGCGCCAAGCTGTACTACCTCCGGCAAAAGGTCGGCAAGCAGGCGCGCATCCGCGAGAAGCAGCGCTAAGCCACCCGTCCCCGACGTGGTCGCTTCCGGCACCGTGAAGCGCGGCAGGCTCATCGACTACGGCATCGTCGCCGTCGTCGCCATCGCCTTGGCTCTGCTCATCCAGGCCTTCCTGGTCAAGCCGTACCGCATCCCGTCAGAATCCATGGCCGCCACGCTGGCGCCGCGTGACAGAGTGCTCGTCAACCGCGTGGTCTACCGCCTGCACGCGCCGGAGCGCGGCGACATCGTGGTCATCGACTCCGCCGTCGTCGGCCGCATCCTCATCAAGAGGGTGGTCGCGCTGCCCGGCGAGACGATCTCCGTGGACGGCGGCGCTGTGTACATCGACGGCCGCCGTCTCGACGAGCCGTACGTCCATCGGGTGGACGGCGAGACCGAGCCCACGGAGCCGTTCCGCGGCACCGGGCAGGCCTGGTCGCTCGAGCGCCCGTACAAGGTGCCGGCCGGGCGCTACTTCCTCATGGGCGACAACCGCGTGGTCAGCGACGACAGCCGCGACTGGGGACCCGCGCCGCGCCGCGAGATCATCGGCGAAGCCTTCTTCACGTACTGGCCGCTCTCCCGCCTGCACGGGCTCTGATACACTGCCGCGAGGTCGGCGAAGGAGAGCATGGGCGGAGACACACGCAGCGGGAGCAGGCGCCACGACAAGGGCCGGACGGCCTCCAGGGGCCGCACCATCGTCGAATACGTCGTGCTCGCCGTCGTCGCCGTGGCGGTGGCGTTGCTCATCCAGGCCTTCCTCGTCAAGCCGTACCGCATCCCTTCGGCGTCCATGGAGGACACGCTGCTGATCGGCGACCGTGTGCTCGTCGACCGCATCTCCTGGCGCTTCTCGCAGCCCGAACGCGGCGACATCGTGGTGTTCCACCCGCCGGTCGGTGGCTCGGTGCTCATCAAGCGCATCATCGGGCTGCCCAACGACGAGATCTCTCTCCGCGGCGGCTTCGTGTACATCAACGGCCGCCGCCTCGACGAGCCCTACGTGCGCCGCGTCGACGGCCGGCAGGAGCCCAGCGAGCCGTTCTCCAACGGGTTGCCCTGGTCGCTGCAGGAGCCGTACAAGGCGCCCGCCGGCAGTTACTTCGTGATGGGCGACAACCGCACCGACAGCGGCGACAGCCGCGACTTCGGGCCCATCAAACGCGAGCAGTTCGTCGGGCGCGCCTTCGCCAGGTACTGGCCGCCGGGGCGCATCGGCGGGGCAGAGTAGGCCCCCGCGGGGCCGGGCGTGAACGAGCGCTTCGCCTTCGATCTCGATCTCGCCGGGCGCGCCACGGTGGCCGGCGCCGACGAGGCCGGCCGCGGGTGCCTGGCGGGCCCACTCGTCGCCGCGGCAGTCTCCTTCGACTACGCCGCCCTGGACGACGCCGACTTCGCCGCCCTCAACGGTCTGGACGACTCCAAGAGGGTCCCCAAGGCGCGGCGCGCGGCGCTCTACGACGAGATCCTGCGCCGCGCGCGCCAGGTGGTGATCGTCTGCTGCTCGGCGGGCACCATCGACCGCGACGGCCTCCATCGCTGCAATCTCGCTGCGCTGGCGCGAGCCGTGGAAGGCATCGCGCCGGAGCCCAGCGTCACGCTTGTCGACGGATTCCCCCTGCCCGGCTGCGGACGCGCGCACCGGGCCGTGGTGGGCGGCGACGGCCGCTCCGCCGCCATCGCCGCCGCCTCCGTGGTCGCCAAGGTGACGCGCGACCGCCTCATGCGGCGCCTGCATCTCAGCCATCCGCAGTACGGCTTCGACCGCCACGTCGGCTACGCCACGGCCGCGCACCGGGAGGCGATCGCCGCACACGGCGTCTGCGAGCTCCACCGGCTCTCGTTCGCGAGCGCCGCCTACCGGCAACTTGGGCTGACGTTCGAAGGCCAGGAGCCGGTGGCGCGCGGCTGACGGCGCGTCGCCGAGCCACGGCGCCGACCGCTGGCCGCACGGCCGGCATCGTGAACCGCCCGGCTCCCATTCGCGAACGTCACCCAGGGAGCCGCATCGGCACCCTGTGACGCGGCGCCGAGCGGCGCTACGGTGTGCCTGTGAACGCTCGGCAACTCTTCGGGCGCGCGGCCGAAGAGGCCGCGGCCCGCTATCTCATCCATGCCGGCTGGCGCCTTCTGGGGCGCAACGTCCGTATCGGCCGCGGCGAGCTCGACATCGTTGCGCGCCGCGGCTCCGTGCTCGCCTTCGTCGAGGTCAAGGCGCGCCGCACGCACACGTGCGGCGCGCCCGAAGACGCCGTCGGCGCAGCCAAACGGCGCCAGGTCACCCGTCTTGCCGAGCTGTGGCTGGCGGCGCGTCCGTGGGCGCTGAAGGGCGTCGACGAGGTGCGCTTCGACATTGTCGCCGTCGATTCCACCGCCTTCCCCAGCACGATCCGTCATCTCCCGGCGGCGTTCACGCTCGACTGGTAGGGGAGTCCCGTCTGCACAGATCACGCCGTTCAAGGAGGACCGTTGCTCGCCAGCATCGCCAGTGAGGCTCTGAGCGGCCTGGAGGGTAAGCCCGTCCAGGTGGAAGCCGACGTCGTGGCGGCGGCCCCGGCCTTCTATATCGTGGGCCTGCCCGACGCCGCCGTCCAGGAGAGTCGCGAGCGCGTGCGCGCGGCGATCGTCAACTCCGCCTACGCGTTCCCGTCGCGACGCATCACGGTCAATCTGGCGCCGGCCGATCTGCGCAAGGAGGGGCCTTCGTTCGACCTGCCCATCGCCCTGGCCTTTCTGGTGGCCACCGGCCAAGCCGCCGACGGCTGCGACGGGCGCGGGCCGCTGGCCGCGGTCGGCGAGCTTGGCCTGGACGGCACGCTGCGTCCCGTAGCCGGCGCCCTTGCGCTGGCCGAGAGCCTGCGGCGGCGCGGGATGCGCGGTCTGATCCTGCCCGTGGCGAACGCCGCCGAGGCCGCGCTGGTCGACGGCCTGGAGGTGTACCCGGCGGGCACGCTCGCGGAGGCCGTCACGCAGCTTGCGGCGGGCGGCGGCGCAGCCGCCCCGCCGGCCGACCTCACGGCGCTGCTCGGCAGTGCGCCGGCGGAGGGCGCGGACTTCGCCGACATCATGGGCCAGGAACAGGTGAAACGCGCCCTGGAGGTCGCCGTCGCGGGCGCCCACAACGTCCTCATGTCGGGGCCGCCGGGGGCGGGCAAGACGATGCTGGCCCGGCGCCTGCCCGGCATCATGCCGGCGCTCACCCTCGACGAGGCCATCGAGGTCACGCGCATCTACAGCGTGGCGGGACTCCTTCCGCAGGACCGCGCGCTGATCACGCAGCGTCCGTTCCGTGCGCCGCATCAGACCATCTCGTCGCCGGGGCTGGTCGGCGGTGGCGGCACGCCGCGCCCGGGCGAGGTGAGCCTCGCCCACCTCGGCGTGCTGTTCCTCGACGAGTTCGCGGAGTTTCGCCTTGCGGCGCTCGAGGGCCTGCGCCAGCCGCTCGAGGACGGCGAGGTCACCATCAGCCGCCGGCTCATGTCCATGACCTTCCCGGCTCGCATCATGCTGGTCGCGGCCATGAACCCGTGCCCGTGCGGCTACCTCGGCGACCGCGAGAGGGATTGCACCTGCCCCGCGCACAGGGTGCGACAGTACGCGTCGCGGCTCAGCGGACCGCTGCTCGACCGCATCGACCTGCGTCTCGAGGTGCCGCGCGTGCCGCCGCGAGACCGGCGCAGCGGCGCCCATGGAGAGCCGTCGGCCAAGGTCCGCGCCCGCGTGGCGGGGGCGCGCGAGCGGCAGCTCGCACGCCTGGCCGGCACGGGCGCGTACGCCAACGCCCATATGAGCGCGCGTCACCTGCGACGCCTGTGCTCGCTCGAGACCGACGCCACGGCGCTCCTCGACCGGGCCTACGAGCGCCTGCGGCTCAGCGCCCGCGCCTGCGACCGCGTGATCAAGGTCGCCCAGACCATCGCCGACCTTGAGGCGGCGCCCACCATCACGTCGGCCCACGTCGCCGAGAGCCTCTCCTACCGCAACAGGAGCCACCATGATCGATGAACCATCCGCAAGGCCGGCACGGCGACGCAGTCTGCACGGCTCTCCCGCGCGACGCCGTGCGCTGTGCATCTGGCTCGGCACTCTCGCGTCGTGGCGCAGTGGCCTGGTCAAGAAGCTCGTGCGCGAGTGCGGCACCGTCAGCCGGGTGCTGGACAGGTCGCCCGCGGAGCTTGCGGCGCTCATCGGCCCTCCGGGCGTGGCGCAGAGGAGCAGAAAAGCTCACCCGACCATAGCAGCGCAGAGACTGGACCGCGCGGGCGAACGGCATGCCGCGGAGCGGCACGTGGAGGAACAACGCTTCGCGGCCGCTCTCAAAGCTCGCCCAGAGGACCTCGCACGGATGCAGGAGCGCTTTCCGCACTCGGCGGTGGTCGCGTGGTGCGACCCGCTCTACCCCCCGGCGCTGCGCCAGCTGGCCGACCCACCGCTGTGTCTGTTTGTCCGCGGGCAGTGCGACGACCAGGAGATCAGGCGCAGACTGCAGATCCTCTGCAACGTTCCGGCGGTCGCGGTCGTGGGTACGCGAGCGCCTTCCCCGTACGGAACGCAGATGGCAGCGGCCTTGGGCCGTGATCTCACGATCCAGGGCGTCCTGGTGGTCAGCGGCCTCGCCCTGGGCATCGATGCGACGGCGCAGGCCGCGGCGATCCACGCGGCGCAGGCCGCCGAGGGGCTTGCCACGGTCGCCGTCCTCGGCTGCGGGTCGGATGTGATCTACCCGCAAGCGAACGCGGGGCTACGCGCAGAGGTGGCCCGGCGTGGACTGCTCGTTTCTGAGTTCGCGTGGGGGGTCCCGGCGCGCCCCTGGCGCTTCCCCGCGCGCAACCGCGTGATGGCTGCTCTGTCGCGGGGCGTCGTGGTGGTCGAGGGTGCGTCCCGCAGTGGCGCGCGCATCACGGCGGGCTACGCCCTCGAGCTTGGTCGCGAAGTGCTCGCGGTGCCCGGAGAGGCGGGGAGGAGGCTCACGGAGGCCCCGCACGACCTCCTTCGCAACGGCGCGGCCGTTTGCGAGTCGGCGGCCGACGTCGTGGCCGCCATCGCCACCGTGCACCTCGATGCCGAGGCGCTGGCCGGCGACCTCGACGCGGCCGTGGTCGCGCGACTTCTGGAGCGAGGCTCAGACAACGGCAGGGTGTCCGGCGTGCTCCAGGCGTTGGAGCGCGGACCGATGACGGCGGACCAGGTGGCCAGAGACTGTGGGGTCCGCGTGTATGAGGCGTGCGCGCTCCTCAGCGAGCTCGAGATCGACGGACTGGCGACCCTGACCGGCGGAGGGGTATACCGGCTCAATCGTCGCTGACGCCCCCCGCGCGCCGACTTGGACCGCTTCGGCTGAGGCTCCGGCTGCGGCCCAGGATCCTGTGGGCGCCGGCAGAGCTGCGAGAGGCAAGAAATCGCGCTGTCGGCCGTCTCGCCGGCGGGCGAGCAAGGACGTGCGGCAAGCGGCCGGTGAAGCGTGTGCAGGAGTGAGCCGCCGGTGCGTTGAAATCTAGGGCGCCTGAGGGGGTGCCCGTTTGACCGCTCCGCCGGAGCCGCGTCCCGAACGACTGCAGAGCGATGCCGCCGCCGCGGCGGACCCGGAGGGTCGCAGCGCGGCGTTTCTGCGCGACCTCGAGGTGCGCGGCGGCAGCGCGGCCACGCGGCGCTCGTATGCCTCCGACCTGCAGCAGCTCATGGAGTGGCTGGCGGTGCGCGGCTGCACCGTGGACACTCTCGACCGGCGCGCGGTGCGCGCCTACTCGGCCGACCTGGGGCGCCGCGGGTACGCGCCGGCGACGCTGGCGCGCAAGCTGTCGACCCTTCGCGGCCTTTGCCGCTTTCTCACGGAACGCGGCGTGCTCGGCGCCGACCCTACCCGGCTGCTGCCGGGTCCCCGTCGGCGCCGCCGCCTGCCGCGCGTGCTCACGGAGGCGGAGGTCGAGGCGCTGCTGACCGCGGCGAGCGGGACCGAGCCGCTCGTCCTGCGCGACCGGGCGATCCTGGAGCTTCTGTACGGCTGCGGCTTGCGCAGCCAGGAGGTGGTCGCGCTCGGACTGGCCGACCTGAAGCCCGCGCAGGCGCAGCTCATCGTGCACGGCAAGGGCGGCAAGATGCGCGTGGTGCCACTCGGTGAAGAAGCCGCCGCCGCCGTGCGCCGTTACCTCGAACGCGGCCGCGGGCTGCTGGTCGCGGACCGCGAGAACGACGCCCGCGGGGCCGACTCCGAACGGCGTCCTCTGCTGCTCTCGCGCAGCGGCCGCGCGCTCCTCACGTCCGACATCCGTCGGCTCATAGTAAGATACTGCCGGCGTGCAGGCCTCGACGCAGCGTCGCCCCACATGCTGCGACACGCCTACGCCACGCACATGCTGGAGAGGGGTGCCGATTTGCGGGTGATCCAGGAGCTTCTGGGGCACGCATCAGTGTCGACCACGCAGGTGTACACGCACGTCAGCGGCGCGCATCTGCGGCGCGTCTACGACCTGCATCATCCGCGCGCGTGACGGTAGGAGGATGGGCGAGCCCGCGCGGGCGCCGGCTCGCGTCTGAATCATGGCAAGACTGGACGAGGACAAAGTGCGCGAACTCTGGGGGCGTTACAAGTACCAGGGCGACAAGGCGGCGCGCGACCGCCTGATCCTGGCGTATTCGCCGCTGGTCAAGTACGTGGCCGGGCGCATGGGCAACGGTCTGCCGTCGCACATCGAAGAGGCCGACCTCATCAGTTACGGCCTGCTCGGTCTCATCGGCGCCCTGGAACGTTTCGATCCCATGCGCGAGATCAAGTTCGAGACCTACGCGATCTCGCGGATCAAGGGGTCGATCATCGACGAGCTGCGCTCGCTCGACTGGGTGCCGCGCTCGGTGCGCAGCAAGGCGCGCGAGATCGAGAAGGTCTGCGCCGTCCTCGAGAACCGCCTGCAGCGCGCCCCGACGGACGAAGAGATCGCCGACGAGCTCGGCATCTCGGTGCCGGAGTTTCAGCAGTCGCTCACGCAGATCGCCAACACCAGCATCGTGGCGCTGGACGAGCTGTGGTCGATCTCCGGCTCCGACGGCGACCAGGCGTCGCTCATCGACACGCTGGAAGACCCGAAGAGCAAGGACCCGTCGCGCATGCTCGACCTCAGCGAGATGAAGGCGCGGCTGGCGGCGGCCATCGACGCGCTGCCCAAGCGCGAGAAGATCGTCATCGCCCTGTACTACTACGAGAGCCTCACGCTGCGCGAGATCGGCGAGGTGCTGGGCGTCACCGAGTCGCGCGTCTCGCAGCTGCACACCAAGGCCATCCTGCGCCTCAAGGGGCGCCTGCGCGACGAGATCGAGCCGGCCGCGATCGGGTAGGGGGCGGCCGGCTCGGTCGCGTCCGCGACCGCTGGCGCCGCCGCGTGCCCGCTCACTAGGCGCGGCCGCGCCTGTCTGGTATCATCTTTGGCCGTTGTGTCCACGCCGACCCGGCGGACTCCCCGGTCCGTGGCGGTGTCGGGCGGGAGGCGCTTCGCGCGCCCGCCCGATTCCACTGACCGTCTGCCGGCGACAGAGTGGCGGCGCGTGCCGCCCAGCAACCGTTTCAGAAGGAGGCAGTCTTGCCTGCACCCCAGCACACGGTCAGCATGAAGGACCTGCTCACCAGCGGCGTCCACTTCGGCCACCAGACGCGCCGTTGGAACCCCAAGATGAAGCAGTTCATCTTCGGCGAGCGCGGCGGCATCTACATCATCGACCTCCAGAAGACGACGATCCTCATCGACGAGGCCTACGCCTTCCTCAAGAAGACCGCCGAACGCGGCGGCGGGGTGCTGTTCGTCGGCACCAAGAAGCAGTGCCAGGAGACTGTCAAGGAGCAGGCGGAGCGCGTGGGCATGCCCTACGTCCGCAACCGCTGGCTGGGTGGCCTGCTCACGAACTTCGGCACGCTCAGCAAACGCATCAAGCGCATGCACGAGCTCAGGCATCTCTCCGAAGACGGCTCCCTCGACCTGCTCCCGACCCGCGAGGCGATGCAGCTGCGCGGCGACCTGCGCAAGCTCGAGCAGAACCTCGGCGGCGTCGGCGGCATGGAGCGCATCCCCGCCGCCGTGTTCGTGGTGGACCCGCGCAAAGAGGCCATCGTGGTCAAGGAAGCGCGCAAGCTCAAGATCCCCATCGTCGCGCTCGTCGACACGAACTGCGACCCCGACGAGGTCGACTACATCATCCCCGGCAACGACGACGCCATCCGCAGCTGTTCACTGATCGTGCGCGTGATGGCCGACGCCGTGGCCGAGGGCCGTCAGCTGCTCACCGAGGCCGAGATGAAGGTCGAGGCCGAGCGCAAGGCGGCCGAAGCGGCGGCCGCCGCCGCCGCCGAGAAGGCCGCCGCCGAGAAGGCCGCCGCCGCCGAGAAGGCCGCCGCGGAGGCCGCTGAGGCCGCGGCCAAGAAGGCCGCGGAAGAGGCCAAGAAGGCCGCGGCCGCGCCCGTGGCGCAGACGGCCGAGATCAAGCCGGCGGCCAAGAAGGCCGAGCCGAAGGCTGAGAAGCCCGCCGCCAAGGCCGAGCCGAAGGCTGAGAAGCCCGCCGCCAAGGCCGAGCCCAAGGCCGAAGCCGCCGAGAAGGCCGCCGCCGCCGAGAAGGCCGCCGCGGAGAAGGCCGCCGCCGAGAAGGCCGCCGCCGCGCCCGTGGCGCAGACGGCCGAGAACAAGCCGGCGGCCAAGAAGGCCGAGCCGAAGGCTGAGAAGCCCGCCGCCAGGGCCGAGCCGAAGGCTGAGAAGCCCGCCGCCAGGGCCGAGCCGAAGGCCGAAGCCGCCGAGAAGCCGGCGGCCAAGAAGGCTGAGCCCAAGGCCGAGAAGCCGGTCGCCAAGAAGGCCGAGCCGAAAGCTGCGAATCCCGCCGAGTAGCACCCGTACAACGACAACCGCCGACCCTGAGAAAGGATCGCGCTGTGGCTGAGATCACCGCTGCACTGGTAAAGGAGCTTCGCGAGAAAAGCGGAGCCGGGATGATGGACTGCAAGAAAGCGCTGACCGCGACCGGCGGCGACCTCGAGCAGGCGATGGACGAGCTGCGCAAGCAGGGTCTCGCCTCCGCCCAGAAGAAGAGCTCGCGGGCGACCAAGGACGGTGGTGTGGATTCGTACATCCACGCCGGCGGCAAGATCGGCGTGCTCGTGGAGGTCGGCGTGGAGACCGACTTCGTCTCGCGCGGCGACCCCTTCAAGGAGTTCACCCACGACCTCGCCATGCACGTCGCCGCGGCCGCGCCGCGCTGGGTCACGCGCGACCAGGTGCCCGACGACGTCATCGCCCGCGAGAAGGCCATCTACGCCGAGCAGGTCAAGGGCAAGCCCGAGAACGTGCTCGAGAAGATCGTGACCGGCAAGCTCGAGAAGTTCTTCGCCGGGACGTGCCTGATGGAGCAGGCGTTCATCAAGGACACCGACCGCACCATCGAGCAGCTGCGCACCGACCTGGTCGGCGTCATCGGCGAGAACGTGGAAGTGCGGCGCTTTGCCCGCTTCCAGCTCGGCGAGACGGGCTCCGAGGCCTGACGGCCGTGGAAGGCGATCCCCCAAGCGCCGCCTTCCGCCGCGTCCTCCTCAAGCTGAGCGGGCAGGCGCTGGGCGGCGAGACGAGGGCCATCGACCCGGCGACGACCAAGCGCCTGGCCGGCTCCATCAAGGTCGCGCGCAGCCTCGATGTCGACATCGCCATCGTGGTCGGCGGCGGCAACATCTTCCGCGGCATGGCCGCCGCCGCCGGCGGCATGGATCGCGTCACCGGCGACTACATCGGCATGATCGCCACCGTGCAGAACGCCCTCGCCCTCCAAAATGCCCTGGAGGAAGAGGGCGTCGACACGCGGGTCATGAGCGCCTTCGAGATCCGCGCCGTGTGCGAGCCGTACATCCGCCGGCGCGCCATCCGTCACCTGGAGAAGGGGCGCGTGGTGATCTGCGCCGGCGGCACCGGCAACCCGTACTTCAGCACCGACTCCGCGGCGGCGCTGCGCGCCCTCGAGCTCGAGGCCGACGCCATCCTCATGGCCAAGCGCGAGTACGACGGCGTGTACGCTGCCGACCCCGAGAAAGAGCCGGGCGCCGAGTTCATCCCGGAGCTCACGCACCTCGAGGCCATCGAGCGCGGCCTCAAGGTGATGGACACCACCGCGCTCAGCCTCTGCATGGACAACAAGATGCCCATCCACGTCTTCAAGATGACCGGCGACAACATCGTGCGCGTGCTCTCGGGCGAACGCGTGGGCACCGTGGTGCGCACGCCCGCCGGGAGCTGACCTCGGGAAAGGGAGGACCCGTGGAGAAGGAGCTGCTCGCTGACGCCAAGCACCGCATGGACAAGGCCGTGGAGGCCGTGAAGACCGAGTTCAACACGGTGCGCAGCGGCCGCGCGAGTGTGGGTCTGCTCGACCGCATCCACGTCGACTACTACGGCACCTCGACGCCGCTCAAACAGATGGCGAACATCGCCGCGCCCGAGCCGCGCCTCGTCACGGTGCAGCCCTTCGACAAGACGGCCATGAAGGGCATCGAGAAGGCGATCATGGAGTCCGATCTGGGGCTCAACCCCAGCAACGACGGCAGCATGATCCGCCTGCCGATCCCGACCCTCACCGAGGAGCGCCGCAAGGAGCTCGTCAAGCTGGTGCACCGGCTGGCCGAGGACGGCCGCGTGGCGGTGCGCAACGTGCGCCGTGACTGCATGAAGGACCTCAAGGAGCTCGCCCACGACGGCGAGGTCGGTGAGGACGCGGAGAAGCGCGCCGAGCACGACCTGCAGAAGCTCACCGACGGCCACGTGCACGACATCGACGAGTTGGTCAAGCACAAGGAAGCGGAGATCCTCGAGGTCTGACGCTCCGCCTCACGGCGGGGCAGACGACCGGGACAGGCTGATGGCTTCGTGGTGCACCTGGCTTGCGCGCTGGCGTCTGCGCGGCGCGGGCGGCGCCGCCGAGCCTGCGGCGGGCGGCGCGACGGCGCGCTACATCGCCATCATCATGGACGGCAACGGGCGCTGGGCGCAGCGCCGGCGGCTGCCCGTGGCCGCGGGGCACCGGGCGGGCGCGAAGACGCTGCGCCGCGTCCTCGAGCACGCGCTCGACCTCGGCATCCTCGAAGTGACGGTGTACTCGTTCTCCACCGAGAACTGGAGCCGCCCGCCCGAAGAGGTGGCGGCGCTCATGGACCTGTTCGTGGAGATGATAGATTCGCAGGTGCCCGACATGCACGAGCGCGGGGCGCGAGTGCGCTTCGTCGGGCGCCGTGACGGCGTACCGGAGAAGCTGGTGCGCCGCATCGAGGAGGCCGAAGCGCTCACCGCAGCCAACACGAGGATGAGCCTGTACATCGCCTTCAACTACGGCGGCCGCAGGGAGTTGCTGGACGCGGCCGCCGGGCTGGCGGCGCACGGGGAGGAGGCGTCGGAGGAGAACCTTCGCCGGCGCCTGTACGCCCCCGAGATGCACGACCCCGAACTGCTGATCCGCACCTCGGGCGAGCTGCGCATCAGCAACTTCCTGCTCTGGCAGTGCGCCTACTCCGAACTGTACTTCAGCGACAAGCTCTGGCCCGACTTCGGCGAAGCGGCGCTCGACGAGGCTCTGGCCGAGTACGCGCGGCGCCAGCGGCGCTTCGGGGGGCGCGCCGGGACCGGCGCCGCGGGCGGCGCCGGCGCGGAGGGCGCGTCGTGACGACGCGCATCATCACCGGCGCCGTCCTCGCCGTGCTGGCCGTCGTTCTGGTCATCCACGGCGGGCCCATCTACTTCTTCGTGATGCTCGCGTTGGCCTTGATCGGCCTCAACGAGTTCTACCGGCTCGTCAAGAGGTACAGGCCACTGCCGCTGGCGGGCTTCATCGCCGTCGCCGTGATGATGTACATGGCGTGGTTCCGCACGCCCTTCGGACTGCTCGGCGCCATCGCTCTGTCTGTGCTGCTGGTGGCCATCCTCGGGCTGCTCATCGGGCCCAAGCACGGCGTGAGCGTGCGCATGGCCGTGACGCTCCTCGGGCTCCTGTATATGGGGCTCGGCTTCAGCGCGCTGCTTCTGCTGCGGCGGCTGGATATCGGCGCCGCCGCGGTGCTCACAGTGGTCTTCGGCACCTGGGCCGGCGACACGATGGCGTACTTCACCGGCAAGTACTTCGGCGCCACGCAGATGGCGCCGAGGCTCTCGCCCAAGAAGACCTGGGAGGGCTTCGCCGGCGGCGCCATCGGCACCGTGCTCCTGGTGGTTTTCGTCGGCCTGTACACCGACCTGGGGCCGGCGGACTCGCTCGCGCTCGGCGCCGTCATCGCCGTCGTGGGGCCGCTCGGCGACCTCTTCGAGAGCCTCGTCAAGCGCGACGTGCAGATCAAGGACTCGGGACGCGGCCTCCCCGGTCACGGTGGGGTGCTCGACCGCTTCGACGCGCTCATGTGGTCGTCGGTGGCGGCGTACTTTCTGCTGACCGTCGTGCTCAAGTTTTGAGGGTCTTGGCAGAGGGCCTGGCCTCGGTTCCCACGTGTAGTCGTCGAATCCTGGAGGAATCGGCTTTCGGGGCTCCTGCCGTGCGCCCAGAGAGCCGATGAGAGGCTGAGAGGCGCGAATGCCTGGAGGCCGAGTGAAAGTCGTCAATAGCGGGTCGATCCGCACGCAGGTGTACCAGCGGCCGCTGGTGGTCGAGAAGGAGCGCATCAATTTCGCCTGACACGGGCACGACGAGCGGGTCCGACGGGCGCCGCGGAGCGGCGCCCGTCGTGTTTGCCGCCGCGGCGCTCGCGAGCGCCGCGGCGGCCGTCGTCTTCACCTGGCAGCGTCTCTTCGTCGGCATGGACCTGCAGGACGAGAGCTTCTACATCGTGGCGCCGTGGCGCTGGGCCCTCGGGGACACGCCGTTCGTGAACGAGCAGAACCTGGCGCAGGTCAGCGGCCTGCTCGAGTACCCGTTCATCAAGCTTTTCGGCATCCTCCGCGACTACGACGTCACGGGCCTCGTGTTGTACACGCGGCATCTGTACTTGCTGATGATGCTCGGCGTCGCCGTGGCCGTCTTTCTCATCCTGCGTCGCGTGGTGCGCTGGGAGCTGGCCCTGCCGGTCGCGTCCGTCTACGTCACCTACATCTTCTGGGAGACGCCACAGCTCAGCTACAACACCATGGGCGCCGCCTTTCTCACGCTCGGTGCGGCACTGGGCCTGTGGGTCGTTCTGGAGGGCCGCGGCCGCGTCTGGGCCCTCGCCGCCGGCGCGGCGTACGGCTTGGCCGTCGTCGCGTACCCCACGCTGCTGTTCATCGTGCCGTTCTGCGCCGTTTTCCTCGCCTTCGCCCTCGGGCGGCGCGCCGTGGGCATGGTGGCCGACTTCGCGTTCGCGCATCCACCCGACCCCGAGGGCCCGCCCACCGGGCACCCGGCCTGGCGGGCCCTCAGCTTCTGGGTGCTGGGCGGCGTGGCGGTCCTAGCGCCGGTGAGCCTGCTGATCCTCAGTTTCGGCCTCAAGAACCTGCAGCGCTGCTGGGCCTTCACCATGGAAGTGGCGCGCAGTCTGGACCAGCTCGGCGGCGCCGCCAAAGCCTACGAGGTCGCACAGGGCTTCTGGCGCTTCTATTGGTCGCGACCGTACCTGATCGTGGCGGCGCTACTGATCTTCATCGTCTACAGGCGCTGGCCCATGCCGGGGCGCTTGCTCCTGGCCGCCCTGCCCCTGACCCTGTGGCTGGCAGGGCAGCGCTCGATGCTCGACGCGGCGGGGTTCGTGCTCGTCTACGCGGCCCTGGCGCCATACCTGTTCCTGTTCGTGCCGCGCGCCAGACGCGAGGTTGGCGCCAAGCTGCTGCTCTGGGTCTGGGCGCCGGCCATGATCGCGGGCGCCATGACGGCGTTCACCAGCGCGGCCGGCTACCTAAATGCCCCGGTGGGCTTCACCGCGGCTCTTATGGTGAGTGGTGTCTTCCTGGCCTGGGCGCTCGAGGCGGTGACCAGCCCGGAGCCGGTCGCCTGCAGCGCCGCGTCCTCCGGCCGGCTGCCGTGGCTCGCGTTGGTCGTACTCGTCGCAGTAGTGGGTGTGACCGTCGTCTTCCAGTTCCAGTTTCAGCAGCGCGAGATGCCGTATGCCCAGCTCACCAGCCGCTTCGACTCGGGCCCGTGGTGGGGCATCAAAGTCACCCCCGAGCGGCGTCGGCTGCTGGACAGCTTGGCGAGCGACCTGCGCGCCCAGAGCAGGCCGGACGACGCGCTGCTGGTCTTCTATCAAGTCTGCGGCTACTACCTCTTCTGGAACGGCGAGATCGCCGCCAACTCGTACTGGTTATCGAACGCCGACGTGATGGCTCCGCTGCCCCAGGCGACGTTCAGCTACTACCGCCGGCACCGCATCGTGCCGACGCTCGTCGTCCACCTCATATCGACCGCGGGCATGACCGACGCCGAGTTGCAGGCTGCCTGCGGCGGGCTGGACTACCCGCCCACGCTGGTACGGCCCTACTATGCCTTTCAGCGCAAGCCGGCGGACGTGAGTACGGCGGAGCTGCTGGCGAGGTTGCCGCGCGAGTGAGGGTCCTTGGCGCGCGGGTGTGGCAGACTGAAGAGGGCGGTGTGGTGGAGCCGATAGGCAATCACGATGAGGCGGTGGAGTGATGGATCGGAGTCGCGAGAGCGCGGTAGCCCCCAGACGCCTGGTGATCCTCGGGTCGACGGGCTCGATCGGCCGGCAGGCGCTGGAGGTGCTCGCGGCCGTCCCGGGCTGCGAGCTCGTCGGTCTGGCGGCCGGCTCGAGCGTCGAGCTGCTGCTCGAGCAGGCGGCGCTTCACGGCGTGAAGAACGTGTGCCTGCGCGACGCGAAGGCCGCCGCCGACGCGGCCGCGCGGGCGCCCGAGCTCGTGGTACTCGCCGGCGAAGCCGGCGTGCAGGAGCTCGTCTCGCGCGCGGCCGCGGACGCGGACGCGGCCGGCCTGCCCCTCACGGTGCTCAACGGCATCGTCGGCGCCGCTGGGCTGCGCGCCACGATGGCGGCGCTCGACGCCGGCGCGACGTTGGCCCTGGCCAACAAGGAGAGCATGGTCGCCGGCGGCCCGTTCGTGCTCGAGGCGGCACGGCGCAGCGGCTCGCTGATCCTGCCCGTGGACAGCGAGCACAGCGCCCTGTTCCAGTGCATCGCGGCGGGGGGAGGAGGCGCGGCGCTCGAGGAGCTCCTCCTGACCGGGTCGGGAGGCCCCTTCCGCGGCCTTTCGGCCGCGGAGCTGGCCGCCGTCACGCCCGAGCAGGCGCTCAAGCACCCCAACTGGTCGATGGGCCCGAAGATCACCATCGACTCGGCTACGCTCATGAACAAGGGCCTCGAACTGATCGAGGCGCACTACCTGTTCGGGGTGCCCTACGAGCGCATCACCGTGGTGATCAGCCCGCAGAGCACGGTGCACAGCATGGCGCGCTTCGCCGACGGCG
>Ga0209585_10000165_pt1 | contig 25778 bp, 27 predicted proteins | sample NGEPerone_FD_185491 | JGI IMG/M metagenome (GOLD analysis project Ga0209585, IMG submission 185491) | Arctic peat soil microbial communities from the Barrow Environmental Observatory site, Barrow, Alaska, USA - NGEE Permafrost154B-one... | ecosystem: Environmental > Terrestrial > Soil >... | reverse complement strand
TCGAGCGCGTCACGCACACCGGCGTTCTTCCTCTGATACTCCTTGGTCACGGTGGTCCCCTGTCTGCTCGGGTCGTCTTTGGCGGACGCCCAACACCTACCCCACGGCAGGCGTCAGGCGGGGGACCACCACCTCAAGTCTCACGAGACCCGGGACAACCTCCCGGGATGTCCGCGAGTCGGAGGTGGACGCGGCTGCGCCAGGTCAGCAGCGCTCCGCCGAGTGTGGCCGCCGCGAGCGAGCCGATCAGGACGGCAGCCTTGACGTGCTCGCCGTGCGGCGACGTCTCAGCGAAGGACAGCTCGCCGATCAGCAGCGAGACGGTGAAGCCGACCCCCGCCACGACGGACACTGCGGCCAGGTCCGGCCACCGCACCGATCCGTCGAGGTCGGCCCGGGTGAGCTTCACGAGCAGGAACGTGGTGAGCAGGATGCCGATCGGCTTGCCCAGCACCAGGCCGAGGGCGACGCCCTGGGCTGCCGGGTCCCCGGCGGCGCTCGCGAGGTCGTCCGGGCTCATGCTGACGCCCGCGGCGAACAGGGCGAACACCGGCACGACCAGACCCGCGGAGACCGGGCGCCACAGGTGCTCGAAGTGCTCGGCGACGCTCCGCCGCTCACCGGTCCGGGCCAGAGCCGGCACGGTGAAGCCGAGGATCACACCGGCGATGGTCGCGTGGATGCCGGACGCGTGCATGAAGTACCAGGCCGCCAGCGCCAGCGGGATCAGCACCCACGCGGTCATGCCACGGCGGCGCACCAGCACGCCGAAGACGGCGATCGTCGCGAAGGCCGCACCGAGCCAGACGAACTGCAGGCCGCCGGCGTAGAAGACCGCGATGACGACGATGCCGAGCAGGTCGTCGACGACCGCGAGCGTCAGCAGGAAGGCGCGCAGCGCGGTGGGCAGCCGCTTGCCGAAGACGGTCAGGACGGCGACCGCGAAGGCGATGTCGGTGGCGACCGGGATGGCCCAGCCGTCCATCGAGCCGCTCGGGTTCGTCGCGTTGATCAGGACGTAGATCGCCGCCGGAGCGGCCATGCCACCCACGGCGGCGAGGATCGGGACGATCGCGGTGGCGGGCCGGCGCAGCTGCCCGTCGACCATCTCGCGCTTGAGCTCGAGGCCGACGACGAAGAAGAAGATCGCCAGCAGCCCGTCGGTCGCCCACTGCGCGACGGTCAGGTCCAGGTGCAGGGCACCGGGGCCGACGACGGCCTCGCCCAGCGCGGTGTAGCCGTCCCGGAAGGGGGAGTTCGCCCAGACCAGAGCGATGACGGCACCGACGAGGAGCAGGATCGCGCCGGTGTTCTCGGCACGCAGGTCGTCGGCGAAGTTGCGGCGGCCACCGGGCGTCAGGCGGCTGAACAGGCCGGTCGGTCGGTCGGTCATGGCGTCCCCAGGTGAGAGCGGGATGCGCCGCACTGCGGCGGACAGGCGCATCGCGGAGAACCGTAGCCCACCGTCCGAGCACGTCCAGACCCCAGAAGTCCCCATTGACCCGGGTTGACCCGGTGGCGTACGCGTACGCGCACGACGCGTACGCGAGGGTCGCGCGCAGCCGTCAGCGCCCGGCGCCGAGATCCTCGACGTAGGCCTGGACGACAGCGGTGTCCTGGTCGCCGAGACCTCGCACGGTCAGGTCCGTGAAGACCGCGCGCAGGACGTCGAGCTGCGGTGTGACCGTCCCGGTCCGTCGCGCCTCGTCGCTCGCGAAGCCCAGGTCCTTGACCATGAAGCGGGCCGCCCCGGACGGGCTGTGGTCGTGGAGGGCGAACCGGCGCTTCTTGACGTCGAGCACCCGGCTGCCCGCGTAGCCGCTAGCGAGCAGGTCGAGCATCGCCGCGACGTCGAGGCCGGCCCGTTCGGCGACGACCGCGGCCTCGCCGAGGGCGAGCACGGTGGCCGCGACGATCATCTGGTTGCAGGCCTTCGCGACCTGGCCGGCACCGAGCGGCCCGAGGTGCACGGCCAGGCCGGTCGCAGCGAGCACCGGCTGGGCGACGGCGACGTCGGCCTCGGCCCCGCCGACCATGACGGCGAGGGTGCCGGCCACGGCGCCCTCCTGGCCACCGGAGACCGGGGCGTCGACCAGCCGGACCAGGCCACCGCTGGCTGCGCGCACCCGCTCGTCCAGCCGGCGGACGCCGTCGGGCGAGACGGTCGAGCTGATCACGACGACCAGCGGACCGGTGGCCCCGGCCAGCAGCCCGTCGGGACCGTCGAGCACGGCCTCGACGTCGGGCAGGTCCGGGACGACCAGGACGACCACGTCGCAGTGCCCGGCCAGCGCGCGCGGGTTCGGGTGCCAGGTGGCGCCGGCGTCGACCAGCCCGGCAGCCGAGGCCGGGCGCCGGGCGGTCACGTGCAGTGGGAAGCCTGCACGCAGGATGTGGCCCGCCATCGGCGCGCCCATCACACCGAGGCCGACGACGCCGACGGCGGGTGGTCGGGAGCTCGTCGGCTGCGAAGGCACGGGGCCGGGCGCGTGCTCGGACGTGGTCATGGGCGCAGCGTAGCCAGCCTGGTCTCGCCGCCTCGGCCCGGCTCCCCGGCGTGGACCCGGCGTGACGTCGGTGCCCTGGTGCGGTAGCACTGGACCTGCGGTGTCCGCCGCGCCGACGGAGGGAACGCCACGATGGACCAGGGTCAGCGGCTACGGATGGTGCTCGCCACACCGCTCGACGAGGACCTCTGCGTGCGGTTCGAGGAGCTCGAGCCGCGCGTCGAGTTGGTGCGCGACCACAGCGTGCTGCCACCGATGCGGCACGCCGGTGACCACAGCGGCGACCCCGCCTGGCACCGGACGCCCGAGCAGCAGGCGCGCTTCGACGCACTCGTCGACTCGGCCGAGGCGCTCTACGGGATCCCGGACGTCTCGTCCGCTGCGCTCGCCCGGACGGTCGCCGCCAACCCGCGGCTGCGGTGGGTGCAGACGATGGCGGCCGGCGGGGCCTCCCAGGTCGCCGCGGCCGGCCTGTCCCAGGCCGAACTCGCACGGGTCAGCTTCACGACCTCGGCCGGGGTGCACGCCGGGACCTTGGCCGAGTTCGCCGTCTTCGGCCTGCTCGCCGGGGCGAAGAGCCTGCCCCGCCTGATCGCCCAGCAGCGGCACCACGACTGGTCCGCCCGGTGGGCGATGGGCCAGCTGCACGAGCAGACCGTCCTGGTCGTCGGTCTCGGCAGCATCGGCCGGCAGACCGCGCAGCTGCTGGCCGCCCTCGGGGCCCGGGTGGTCGGGGCGAACCGCAGCGCCGTCGAGGTCCCCGGCGTCGAGCGCACGGTCCGCCTCGACGCGCTCGCCGAAGGCGCGCAGGACGTCGACGCGATCGTCGTGACCCTGCCGGGTGCGGCGGCGACGACCGGACTGGTCGGCGCCGAGGTCTTCGCCGCGGCCCGCCGTGGGGCGACCGTCGTCAACGTCGGCCGCGGCACAGTGATCGACGAGCCCGCCCTCGTCGCGGCGCTGCGCGACGGCGCCGTCGGGTTCGCCGCGCTCGACGTCACCGCGGTCGAGCCGCTGCCGGCCGACAGCCCGCTGCGGGACATGCCGAACGTGCTGATCAGCCCGCACACCGCGGCGCTCAGCCCGGCCGAGGACCGGCGGATCGCCGAGCTGACCGCCGACAACGCCCGGCGGCTGCTCGACGGCGAACCGTTACGCAACCTGGTCGACCCGGCGGACCTGGACTGACGACCGGCTCGACCGACCGGGCCACGATCGGTCGACGAGGGCCCGGCCCACCGGGCCCCGACGCCGGGTGAGCGTCAGCCCGCCGCGCCGGCCGTCGCGACGAGGTCGAGCGCGGCCCGGGCGACGGCGAGCCGGGTCGCGACGTCGGCATCGGCCGGTCGGACGGAGACCTTGACCGCGACCAGCGGCCCGGACCCGGCCGCGGCGAGCGTCGCGGCGATCTCGGTCGGTCCGAGCAACGAGGCGGCGGACGTGGCCAGGGCCGGGTCCTGGCCACGCGGCGGGATGTGCGCATCGCCCCACGCCGGGCCCCAGGGGGTGACGGCGTCGGTGGCCCCGGAGAGCACGACGGCACGGAGCACCCCGGCCTCGGCTGCGGCGGTCACGTGCTCGAGCGCGGTCGCGGCGCTGCGACCCTCGATCGCCGACCGCCCCCAGTTGATGCTCACGCCGACGCGGCCGACCTGCCCGATCGCCGCGATCTCGTCGGCCAGGGACCAGAAGCCCTTGGCCGCCTGCTGACCCGGGACGCGGGCGTCGCAGTGCTCGACGAGCACCTCGGCGCCGGCCAGGTCCCAGCCGAGGATCTCCTCGAGCGACCGGGCGAACCCGTCGACCGAGGCGAGTCCCGGACCGGGGGCGCTGTGCACCTGGATCGCCACGACCCGACGTCGGCCGTGCTCGTCGGCCAGCCGGACCGCCAGGTCCCGGGCCCGCGCGACGTCGTCGAGCGCGTGGCGGCGGCCGTCGTCGTCGGACGAGGACAGCCCGTAGGCCGCCTCGGTGCCCAACCGACCCATGACCGTCGGGATGCAGGTCACCAGCAGGTCCCAGTGCGGCTGGATGTTGCGGGCGAACCAGGTGGGCTCGAGGTTGGCGGAACCCGGCAGGCCGAGCGGCAGCTCCAGGCCGCTGATGTCGAGGCCGGCGACACCCGCGTGGAACGCCTCCGCCGCGGCCGGGTCGGCCGGTGCCATCGCGTAGGCGCCGAGCAGCGGGGCCGGTGCGGGCGCCTGTCCGGGCGTCGGCTTCGTCTGGATCGTCATGGTTCCTCCTGTGGTGGGCGGCACGGGCTGCGGGCCTGTGGTCTCGAAACGGTATCGATCCCGCCCGCGGACCTAGGTCGCATTGCACGGAGGGCATCCACTGGCTAGTGTTCCGTACACCGGAACTTAGTCCCATCTACGCAACGCTGACAGAGCGGTCAGTTCGACCGCGACACAGCTGTTCCGGTTGCCCAGCAGGGCGCGGGACACCTGAGCACCCACTGCACGTCCCCCCGCAGTACCGATACGCTCACCCTGCGTGAGCCGAATGAGGAGTTCTACACATGAGGCGAAACAAGGCCGTTTCGATCACCGCCCTGATCGGGGCATCGGTGCTCGCGCTGACCGCGTGCAGCGCCGGCACGAGCCCGGCGACCGAGCAGACCACGGCCGGCGAGGAGACCGCAGCCCCCCAGGCCTCGGCCGACACGCTGGTCATGAAGGTGGCGTTCAACCAGCCCGAGACCCACCCGCAGTACATCGTGATGGACGAGCTCGGCGACAAGCTGTTCGAGGCCACCGACGGCGCGTACGACATCGAGGTGTTCCCGAACGAGACGCTCGGCGCCCAGCGCGAGACCATCGAGCTGGTCCAGGCCGGCACGATCGAGATGGCGCTCATCGGCGGACCGCTGCTGGAGAACTTCAACCCGGACTTCGTGGTGTTCAACCTGCCGTTCGTCTTCGACTCCCCGGAGCACCAGAGCCAGGTCACCAACGACCCGGCGATCGTCTCCGACCTGTACTCGTCGCTCGAGGACCAGGGCATCAAGGTCCTGTCGGCCTTCCACGGTGGCATCCGGTCGGTCTACAACTCGGTCAAGCCGATCAACACCCCCGCGGACCTCGAGGGCATGAAGATCCGCGTCATCGAGTCGGACACCAACATCGAGATGATGGCCCTGATGGGCGGCACCGGGACCCCGATGGGTCAGGGTGAGGTCTACACCGCCATCCAGTCCGGCATCCTCGAGGGCGGCGAGAACAACGAGCTCATCTACTCGAACCTCAAGCACGCCGAGGTCGCGCCGTTCTACAGCTACACGCGCCACCTGATGTTCCCGGACTACCTGATCATCAACCCGGCCATCTACGACGCGATGACGCCCGAGGTCCAGGGGATCTTCACCGACCTCCTCGCCGAGGCGCGCGTGCACGAGGCCGAGCTGTGGAAGGAGCAGGTCACTGAGGCCGTCGCTGCCGCCGAGGCCGCTGGGGCCACGTTCAACGAGGTCGACGCCGAGGCCTTCGCCGCGGCCATCTCCCCGCTCACCGAGGCCAAGCTGACGACTGACGTCACGCGGGCCATCTACGACCAGGTCCGCGCAGCGGCTGAGTGATCAGCGACCCGACCCGAAGAGGTCTGAACTCATGACCACAGTCAAGAACGTGCTCGACCGCGTGCTGACGTGGGTGTGCGTGGCGCTGTTCGCCGTGCTCGTCGTCGACGTCGCCTGGCAGGTCTTCGCACGGCAGGTCCTCAACCAGCCGAGTGGCTGGTCCGAGGAGCTCGCGAAGTACCTGTTCATCTGGTTGGGCCTCTTCGGGTCGGCGCTCGTCTTCGGCGAGCGCGGCCACATCGCGGTCGACTTCGCCGTCAAGAAGCTGCCCGAGAGGGTCAAGATCGCCATCACGGTGGTCGTCCAGCTCGCCATCCTGGCCTTCACGGGCCTCGTCCTGATCTGGGGCGGCTACCGGGTGGCCGACCTGGCGTGGGCCCAGAACCTGACCGGTCTGCCGGTCAACGTGGGCCCGCTCTACCTGGCGCTGCCCATCTCCGGATTCCTCATCGCCTTCTACACCGTCTACCACCTGGTACGGATCCTCGCGGGCGTCGAGCGCCCGATCGAGGATGCCGAACCGGACGTCCTGTGAAGAAGAGCTGACGCATGGATCCAGCAGCACTGGCAGCACTCATCCTGCTCGGGGGTATCGCCCTCTTCCTGCTCATGGGCGCGCCGATCAGCATCGCCGTCGGGCTCTCGTCGATGACCGCCCTCTTCGTCGTCCTCGGCGTGGAGAACGGTGTCCTGACCTCTGCCCAGCAAGTCTTCCGTGGGATCAACTCCTTCCCACTGCTGGCCATCCCGTTCTTCGTCCTGGCCGGCGTGATCATGAACAACGGCGGCATAGCCCTACTGCTGATCAACGCCGCCAAGGTCATGGTCGGCCGGACGCCGGGATCCCTCGCCCAGACGAACGTGGCCGCCAACGCGATGTTCGGGGCCGTCAGCGGCTCGGGCGTTGCTGCGGCCGCGGCCATCGGATCGACGATGGGCCCGATCCAGGCCAAGGAGGGCTACAACCGGGGGTTCTCGGCGGCGACCAACATCGCCTCGGCCCCGGCCGGCATGCTCATCCCGCCCAGCAACCTGATGATCGTCTACTCGCTCGTCTCGAGCGCCTCGATCGCCGCGCTGTTCGTGGCCGGGTACGTCCCGGGCATCATGTGGGCAGCGTCCTGCATGGTCATCGTCTACCTGTACGCGCGCAAGCGGCCCGAGCTCAAGATCACCGAGAAGGTCGGCTTCGTGCGGGGTGCACGGACCATCGTCATCGCGCTCCCGGCGATGTTCCTCATCGTCGTGGTGATCGGCGGCATCCTCGGCGGCGTCTTCACCCCGACCGAGGCCTCGAACATCGCGGTGATCTACTCCCTGGTCCTGTCGGCCATCTACAAGGCGATCAAGATCAAGGATCTGCCCCGGATCCTCATGGACGCGGCCCGGACCACCTCGGTGGTCATGTTCCTCATCGGCGTCTCGTCGATCATGGGCTTCGTGATGTCCTTCGCGAAGATCCCGGCGATGGTCTCCGAGGCGATGTTCACGGTCAGCTCCAACCCTGCGGTCCTGCTGCTGCTCATCGCGGTGGTCCTGCTCGTCGTCGGACTGTTCATGGACCCGACGCCGGCGGTGCTGATCTTCACGCCGATCTTCCTGCCGATCGTGGCGGCCTTCGGGATCCACCCGGTGCACTTCGGCATCATGATGGTCTTCGCACTCTCGGTCGGGACGATCACACCGCCGGTCGGGCCGATCCTCTTCGTCGGGACCAAGGTGGCCGGCCTGGGGATCGAGGACGTGATCCGGCGCCTCATGCCGTTCTTCGGCGTCCTCATCCTCCTTCTCATCATGGTCATCTTCACACCGGCCCTGTCGATGTGGTTGCCGACCCAACTCGGACTGGTCACGCCCTGACCGTGGTGTCGGTCGGCCCCGAGACGGGCCGGCCGACACCCGGGACGGCGGCCACCGCCGGACGGATCTGCACAGTATTACTAGGGGCTGTTGCGCGAGGCAGCGTTCACGCCCTCTGACGCACCGCTCAACTGCACCACTCACGTCGGGAAAGGCCTCACATGGAACAGCGTTACGCGACCAGCCCGGAGCATGTCCCGGGCATGGGCACCGCCGAGCTGCGGGCCCGCTACCTGGTCCCTGGACTGTTCGCCGACGACCAGGTGAACGCGGTCTACACCCACCACGACCGCGTCGTCCTGGTCGGCGTCCAGCCGGTCACGACGTCGGTCGCGCTGCCGACCTTCCCGGAGATCCGCAGCGCCCACTTCTTCGAGCACCGCGAGGGCGGGATCGTCAACGTCGGCGGTCGCGGCACCATCACGGTCGACGGCACGACGTACGACGTCGGCCACGGATCCTGCCTGTACGTGGGCCGGGGCGCCCAGGAGGTCGTCTTCGCCTCGAGCGAGGTCGGCTCCGACGCCGGTCCCGCCCGCTTCTACATCGTCTCGGCCCCTGCGCACACCGCGTACCCCACAACCTTCGTCGAGGCCGGTTCCGGGAATGTCCGCGAGCTCGGTGACGCGCTGACGTCGAACCGGCGCACGCTCAACCAGTACATCCATGAGAACGGCGTCCGCAGCTGCCAGGTCGTCATGGGCGTCACGACGCTGCACCCGGGCAGCATGTGGAACACCATGCCGGCGCACACGCACGACCGCCGGATGGAGGCGTACCTCTACTTCGACGTGCCGGCCGAGGCGCGGGTCATCCACATCATGGGTGAGCCGACCGAGACCCGGCACCTCGTCGTCGCCGACCAGGAGGCGGTCATCTCGCCGAGCTGGTCGGTGCACTCCGGCGTCGGCTCGGCGAGCTACAGTTTCGTCTGGGCGATGGCGGGGGAGAACCAGTCCTTCGACGACATGGACGGCTTCGCCATCGCCGACATGCGCTGACCCCGACCCCACACCCTGCGACCGCGTCCTAAGGACAGACCATGGCCATCGAGACCGCTCCTCGCTCTGCTGTCGACCCGGTCGACGACGGGGTCCACGGTGCGGACGTGCGCGTCGCGCCGAGTGCCAACGCGAGCGAGAAGACGTTGCTCGTGCTCGAGGCGGCCCTGACCCATGCCCGGTTCACGGACGTGGTCGAGGCGACCGGACTGGCCAAGGCGACCACCCACCGGATCCTGTCGACGCTCGTCGACCGGCGGTTCGTCTCGGTCGCCGCCGACGGCAGCTACCTGCCAGGGCCCAAGATCCTCTCGCTCGCCGGTCGCGCGCTGGAGCGGATCGACATCTCGGCCATCGCGCAGCCCTTCGTCGACGAGCTCGTCGAGAAGGTGCACTGCACGGTGCACGTCGGCGTGGTCAACGGGGACGAGATCGTCTACCTGATCCGCAGCGACTCGGACAAGCCGTACCAGATGCCCTCGCGGGTCGGCCACGCCATCCCGATGCACTCGTCCGGCATCGGCAAGGTCGTGCTGAGCAGCTACACCGACGAAGGTCTCGAGCGCTTCGTCGCGCGCGCCGGGCTGCCGCGCCGGACGGAGCACACGATCACGAGCATCGACGGCCTCCGGGCCGAGATCGCGACGGTTCGCGAGCTGGGTTACGCCCTCGACCGCGAGGAGAACGTGCCCGGGGTGGGCTGCGTCGCGGCTCCCATCCGGGACCACACCGGGACGATCAAGTACGGCCTGAGCATCTCGACCCTCACGCTCGAGCACACCGTGGAGCAGATCGAGGCGATGTCCGTCCTGGCCGTGGCGACGGCCGACAAGATCTCCGCCGCCCTCGGCTACACCCCCTGACCTGCCTGACCCGACTGCCTGACCCGACTGCCTGACCCGACTGCCTGACCCGACTGCCTGACCCGACCTGACTTGACCGGCCTGACCTCCAGAACGAAGAGAGCACCCCACCCATGGCGAACGCAGCCATCACGCCCGCCGCCTATGCGGAGAGCCTCCTGAGCCTCGAAGGGCAGCTGGCGGTCGTCACCGGTGCCAGCCAGGGCATCGGACTCGCCATCGCCGAGTGCCTCGCCTCGGCCGGTGCGGACATCATCGGCGTCAGCCACGACATGGCCGAGGGCGCCAGCGCCGTGCGCACGGCCGTCGAGGCGACCGGTCGCACGTTCACACCGCTGAAGGCCGACTTCTCGGTCCGCGCGGAGGTCACCGCACTCGCGGCCGACCTGGCCGGCCGCGGCGTCGACATCCTGGTCAACAACGGTGGCACCATCCGCCGGGCCCCGGCCGCGGTCCACTCCGACGAGGACTTCGACTACGTCGTCGACGTCAACCTCCGCTCGACCTTCATCCTGTCCCGCGAGGTCGGCCGCACGATGATCGAGCGTGGCCACGGCAAGATCGTCAACACCGCGTCGATGCTCAGCTTCCAGGGCGGCATCAACGTCCCGGGGTACACGTCGTCGAAGTCGGCCGTCGCCGGTCTGACCAAGGCGCTGGCCAACGAGTGGGCCGAGAAGGGTGTGAACGTCAACGCCGTCGCGCCGGGGTACGTCGCGACCGCCAACACCCACGACCTGCGCCAGGACGCCGTGCGCAGCGACGCGATCCTTGCGCGCATCCCGGCGGCCCGGTGGGCGCAGCCGTCGGACATCGCCGGTGCGGTCCTGTTCCTGTCCTCGCGGGCGGCGGACTACGTCAACGGCGCGATCCTGCCCGTCGACGGCGGCTGGCTCGCCCGATGAGGATCGTCATCACCGAGTGCGACCACGACTCCTTCGACCGTGAGCACGAGGTCACCGACCCGGCCGGTGCCGAGCTGGTCCTGACCCAGTCCCGGTCGGCGGCCGAGCTGGTCGCCAACGCCGCCGGGGCCGACGGGATCCTCGTCCAGTACGCCGAGATCACCGCCGAGGTGATGGACGCGTTGCCGAGCCTGCGCGCCATCGGCCGGTACGGCGTCGGCGTCGACTCGGTCGACGTGACGGCGGCGACCGCCCGCGGCATCGCGGTGTGCAACGTGCCGGACTACGGCACCGAGTCGGTCTCCGACCACGCCATCGGCCTGACGCTCGCGGCGGCCCGCGGCATCCCGCGCCTGGACCGTGGCATGCGCAACGGCTCCTTCGACCTGGTCGCGGTGCGCCCGCTCTACCAGACCACCGGACGGGTCTTCGGCATCGTCGGGATGGGGCTGATCGGCACCGCGACCGCGCGCAAGGCGGCCGGCCTGGGCTACCAGGTCATCGGCTACGACGTGGCGGCCGAGCCCGGTTCCGCGACGTTCCACGGCTTCCCCCTGGTGAGTCTCGACGAGCTGCTCGAGCGGTCCCACGTGGTCTCCCTGCACACCCCGCTGAACGAGAGCACCCGCGCGATGATCGGCGCAGCCGAGCTCGCGGCGATGCGGACCGACGCGATCCTGGTCAACACCAGCCGCGGCGGGGTCGTCGACACCGAGGCGCTCGTCGACGCGCTGGCCGCCGGCTCGATCCGCGGTGCGGCGATCGACGTGCACGAGACCGAGCCGCTGCCGCCGGAGCACCCGTTGATGGGCTTCGACTCGGTCGTCGTGACGCCGCACCTGGCCTGGTACACCGAGGAGTCCTACCAGGAGCTCAAGCGCCGGACCGTCGCCAACGTCGTCGACGTGTGCGCCGGGCGGGCCCCTCGCGACATCGTCAACCCCCAGGTGCTCGGGACGCCCGGCCGCAATGCCGCCTGCGCCGTCGCAGCCCCGTCGACAGGAGCATGAGATGGACACCATGAAGGCGGCAGTCTGGACCGGGGCCGACCAGGTCGAGGTCACCACGGTGCCCCTGCCCGACGTCCCCGCCGGGTGGGCGCTGGTCAAGGTCGCGTACGACGGCGTCTGCGGGACCGACCTGTCGATCTTCCACGGGAAGCACCCGCGGGCGCCGGCTCCGCTGATCATGGGCCACGAGATGTCCGGCTGGGTCGAGGTCGCCGGTGCGACCGGTCCGAGCGCGGGCACGCTGGTCACCGTCGAGCCGCTGATCAGCTGCGGTGAGTGCCGTGCCTGCCGGGACGGTCACCCGCACGTGTGCCGACGCCTCGGTCTGTACGGCATCGACGCCCCCGGTGCGATGGCGCAGTACGTCGCGCTGCCGCCCGAGGTCTTGCACGAGGTGCCGGACGGCGTCGACCCCCGGACCGCAACCCTGGCCGAGCCGCTCGCCGTCGCGGTGCACGCCGTGGCCCTGTCCGGGATGGAGCCGGGTGACACCGTCGCCGTGTACGGCGCCGGACCGATCGGTGTGCTGACCGCGATGGTCGCGCGCCACGAGGGTGCCGGCACCGTCGTCATCACCGAGCCCAGCCCGTGGCGCCGAAAGGTGGCCGAGGAGCTGGGCTTCACCGTCGTCGCCGACGGCTCGACGATGGTCGAGACCCTGGCGCCGCTGACCGACGGCGAGGGTGCGGACACGACGTTCGACTCCGCCGCCCACCCGACCGTTGCCGCCGAGCTCACCGCCGCGACGCGGGTGCTCGGCCGGATCGTCGTGGTCGGCGTCTACAAGCAGCCGACGCCGCTCGACCTGCAGGCCGTGTGCTTCAAGGAGCAGACGGTCGTCGGGGTGCGCGTCTACACGTCGGCCGACATGACCAGGGCGATCGAGCTCATCGCCGCCGACGCACTGGGCCTGGACCGGTTCCCGACCAAGGCCTTCGCCCTGGCCGACGTCGGCGCCGCCCTGGCCGCGGCGACCTCCGGCCAGGACTGCCTCAAGGTCCTGATCACCCCCTTGGACGGAAAGGCAGACCTGTGAGCAACCCCTTCGACCTGAGCGGCCGCACGGCCGTCGTCACCGGTGGCGGGCGCGGCCTCGGCCTCGGCATCTCCCAGGCGCTGCTCGCCGCGGGCGCCGACGTCATCGTATTCGGCCGCAACGGCCTGCCGGACGACCTCGTCGGGCAGGCCGCCGACCTGGGCCGGGCGGTGCACTTCTACCCGCTCGACCTGGCCGACGGCGACGCGATCGCCGTCACCGCAGCCCAGGTCCTGGCCGAGCACCGGGTCGACATCCTGGTCAACAACGCCGGCACCCAGGACCGCTACCCGGCCGTGGACTTCCCGCTGGAGGCCTGGGACCGGGTGATCGACATCAACCTTCGTGCGGTGTTCCAGCTCTGCCAGCTCTTCGGCCGGCCGATGCTCGAACGCGGTGACGGCAAGGTCGTCAACCTCGCCTCGCTGCTCTCCTTCCAGGGCGGCCTGACGGTCCCGGCGTACGCGGCGAGCAAGGGTGCGGTCGCCCAGCTCACCAAGGCGCTGTGCAACGAGTGGTCGGGCAAGGGCGTCAACGTCAACGCCGTCGCGCCGGGCTACATGGCGACGGACATGAACACGGCGCTGCTGGCCGACCCGGTCCGCCTCGAGCAGCTCTCGGTCCGCATCCCGGCCGGCCGGTGGGGGCAGCCGCAGGACATCGGCAACGTCGTGGTCTTCCTGGCGTCGCAGGCAGCCGGGTACGTCCACGGTCAGGTCCTCGCCGTCGACGGCGGCTGGCTGGCCCGGTAGGTCTGCGGCCGGCTAGCCGGCCGGCTCGGTCCGGGCCCGGAGGAAGTCCTCGACCTCCAGCAGGTGGGCGGCCATCCGGACCCTGGCCCGCTCGGGGTCGCCGTCGGTGACCGCGGCGAGGATGGCTTCGTGCTCGTGCTGCGTGCGCTCGTCGGCGCCGGCCTTGGTGACGCCGCGCCAGAGCCGGTGCCGCGCGGTGCGGCCGGCCAGGGCCTCGATGAGCGCGGCCAGGACGGGGTTGCCGGCGGCGTCGGCGATCGACCGGTGGAAGGCGATGTCAGCCTGCAAGAGCCGTTCGTGGTCGACGTCCGCGGCGGCTCCGCGATCGGAGCCGGACAGGACGCCGGCCGCATCGTCGAGCGCAGCGCCGGCCCGGCCGAGGGCTGCCGCGGCCCCCCTGGCGTTCGAGGCGGCGAGCCCGGCGGCCTCGGTCTCGAGCATCCGGCGCACGGTGTGCACCGGCAGGGCGTGCCCGGCGCTCTGCAGCTCGACCACGAGGCCGAGCGGGGCGACGAGCAGGCTCGGGTCGAGCGTGGTGACGTAGGTCCCGTCACCCTGGCGGGACTCCACGACCCCGAGCACCGACAGGGCGCGGACGCCCTCGCGCAGCGACCCGCGGGACACGTCGAGCCGGGCGGCCAGCTCCTTCTCGATCGGCAACCGGTCGCCGGGGGACAGCTCGCCGTCCAGGATCATCCGGGTGATCCCGTCGACCACGTGGTCGGTGCGTGACATGCAAGGAGTATCCCCGACCGCCGATGGCCCGTCGGTGCTCACCGTGACTCGGCGGCTCGCCGACCGGCCCAGTAGCTGCCGTCCGGGAAGCGGAACTCGGCCACCGACGCCGGGTGCATCTGCGTCGAGTACCCCGGCTGGGACGGCAGCGCGTAGGCGGCGCCGGTGACGACGCACGGGTCGGTGAAGTGCTCGTGCAGGTGGTCGACGTACTCGGTGACGCGGCCCGCACGTGAGCCGGACACTGCGACGAAGTCGAGCATCGACACGTGCTGGACCATCTCGCACAGGCCGACGCCGCCCGCGTGCGGGCACACCGGGACGCCGAACTTCGCGGCCAGCAGCAGCACGGCGACGATCTCGTTGAGGCTGCCGAGGCGTCCGGCGTCGAGCTGGCAGAAGTCCAGCGCACCGGCCTGCATGAACTGCTTGAACATGACCCGGTTGTGGCAGTGCTCGCCGGTGGCGACGCCGATCGGTGCGACGCCACGCTTGATGGCGGCATGGCCGAGGACGTCGTCCGGGCTGGTCGGCTCCTCGATCCAGAGCAGGTCGAACGGGGCGAGGGCGTTGGTCCAGGCGATGGCCTGGTCGACGTCCCACACCTGGTTTGCGTCGATCATCAGGATGCGGTCCGGCCCGATGACGTCCCGGGCGATGCCGCAGCGGCGGATGTCGTCCTCGAGGTTCGCGCCGACCTTGAGCTTCATGTGCCGGTAGCCCTCGTCGACGGCGTCCTGGCACAGCCGGCGGAGCTTGTCGTCGCTGTAGCCGAGCCAGCCCGCCGACGTCGTGTAGCAAGGGTACCCGGTGGCCTCGAGCTCGGCGATCCGTCCGGCCTTGCCCGCCTCCTGGGCCCGCAGCAGGGCGATCGCCTCCTCGCGGGTCAGCGCGTCGGACAGGTAGCGCAGGTCGGCGACGTCGACGAGCTGCTCGGGGGTCATGTCGGCGAGCAGGCGCCAGACCGGCTTGGCCGCGAGGCGTCCGGCCAGGTCCCACACCGCGTTCATCACCGCGGACAGGGACAGGTGGACGACGCCCTTCTCCGGGCCGAGCCAGCGGATCTGGGCGTCCGACGTGAGGAACCGGTAGACCGCTCCGAGGTCGGCGACCACCGTCTCGACGTCCATCCCGACCAGCAGGTCGGCCTGCTGCCGGGCGGCCATCGCGACGATGTCGTTGCCGCGACCGGTGGTGAAGGTCAGGCCGTGGCCGGCGAGCGGCGCACCGTCCGGGGCGGTGCCGTCGGTGCGGAGCACGACGTAGGCGGCGGAGTAGTCGCCGTCCTTGTTCATCGCGTCCGAGCCGTCGGCCGTCAGCGATGTGGGGAAGCGGACGTCCTCGATCTCGACTGCGGTGATCCTCATCGTGCTCTCCTCGCGTACGGACGTGGTTTGTGCTGCCGATCGTAGGCCAGTCATCAGAGGAATATGTGCCGCAGGCGCTCCAGACGCAGCGGGAGGCACGTTAGGCTGCACAGAGATCCGATCTTTGGAGGGCCGCCCTCCGGACCTGAGGAGAGCACCCCATGACTGGACGCACCGAGTCGTACCGGGTCGGTCTGACCGCGGACTGCGCCGAGCCCGACGGCAGGACCATCTTCGGCGACGTCGGTCTCGAGCGGCTCACTGCTGCGGGCCTGGTCTGGGAGGTCATGGCACCGGTCGTCGGCCACGTGCCGACCGCCGACGACCTGGGCCGGTACGACGCCGTGCTCTCGTTCGGCCACCTGCACTTCACGCGTGCGGTCGTCACCGCGGCCCCGCGGCTCAAGCACGTCGCGCGGTTCGGAGCCGGGTACGACGGGATCGACCTGGACGGGCTCGCGGACGCCGGTGTGGTCGTGACGAACACGCCGCTCGCAGTCCGGCGGCCGCTCGCCCTCGCCGCGATGACGCTCGTGCTGGCGCTCGGCCACCGGTTGGTCGAGAACCACGTCGCCGCCACCGGCGGTCGCTGGACGGACCGGGGCAGCCACCGCGGCGCGGGCGTCGCCGGCCGCACGATCGGCATCCTCGGGCTCGGCGGCGTCGGCTCCGACCTCGCCCGGCTGCTCGCATCGCTCGGGGTCCGCGTGATCTCCAACGACCGCCCCGGGTCGCAGGAGGCTGCAGCCGAGCTCGGCGTCGAGCTCGTCGACATCGACCGCCTCGCGGCCGAGTCGGACTACGTCGTGGTGACCGCAGCGCTGACAGAGTCCTCGTACCACCTGGTCGACGAGCAGTTCCTGGCCGCCATGAAGCCGTCGGCCTACCTGGTCAATGTCGCACGGGGGGCTTTGGTCGACCAGGCGGCGCTCACCGCCGCGCTGCGGGCCGGTGGCATCGCGGGTGCGGGTCTCGACGTGCTCGAGCACGAGCCGCCGTCGGCCGACGAGCCCCTGCTGGCGATGGCCAACGTGATCGTGACCCCGCATGCACTGTGCTGGACGGACGACTTCACAGGTGGGGTGGCGACGAGCGTCGTCGAGGCGATCATCGACGTCGCCCAGGGTCGGCGACCCGAGCACGTGCTCAACCCGCGCGCCGTGCAGCGGCTGCGGCTCGGGGACTGAGCCCCGCTGCGCCCGCCGAACTGCTGCACCCGCCGCACTGCCGGGCCTCCTACCCTGGGCACATGCCGCACCGCAGGTCGGTGGCCGCGGTCGAGCAGGTCGACGATCAGGAGAGCACGATGACGCAGACCTCCTCCCCGGTGGAGAGCGTCGACCGCGCGCTGCTCGCGCTGCAGACCCTGGCCAGGGCCGGTGCGCACGGGATGACCCTCGCCGAGCTCGCGACGGCGCTCGACCTCAACAAGACGACGGTGCACCGCGCCCTCGCCGCCCTGCGGTTCCGTGGCTTCGTCGCACAGGACCCGTCCTCGGGTGCGTACACGCTCGGCCCGAGCGCGACCCAGCTCGCCGACGACTTCTTCAGCGACGAGAACCTGCCGGTCCTGCTTCACCCCGCGCTGATCGCCCTGTGCGGTGCCGTCGACGAGCTCGTGCACCTCGGGGTGCTCAGCGGGACCCAGGTCGTCTACCTGGACAAGGTGGAGCCGGACCGGTCGGTGCGGGTGTGGTCCTCGATCGGCCGACGGAGCGCGGCGGTCACGACCGCGCTGGGTCGCGCCCTGCTCGCGCACCGGGGCACCGACCGGTCGATGCTCGCCGGCTACGCGCGCGCCGCGGGCGGTGACGCGCCGATCGACGTCGAGCACGTGTGGGACGTCGTCGAGCGGGCTGCGGTGCGTGGCTACGCGATCGAGGAGCAGGAGAACGAACCGGGCATCAGCTGCGTCGCGGTGCCGCTGCTGCGCTCGGGCGTCGCGATCGCCGCGGTGAGCATCACGGCGCCGGCGGAGCGGATGACTGCCGAGCGCATCGCCTGGCTGCACCGCCAGATGCTCGAGGTCCTGCCGCCGCTGCTGCCGGACGGCCTGGCGCTGCCGGCCGAGGCGGCCGCCTCCGCGTAAGGCAGTGCCGCACCGCGCGAGCCCGGGGGTTGAGGTCCGCGGAGAACCGTGGCATCCTTAGTTCCGGAGAGCGACACTAGCGTTTCGCCTAACGGAATGGATGCACTGATGGACACCCTCTCAGCCCTGAGCGCAGCCCGGCTCGTCCCTGTTGTCGTGCTGGATGACGCCGCCGACGCCGATGCGCTCGCCGGGGCCCTGGTGGCCGGCGGCCTCCCGGTCGCCGAGGTCACCTTCCGCACCGCCGCGGCCCAGGACTCGATCCGGGCGATGGCCGCCCGCGGCGACATCCTGGTCGGCGCCGGCACGATCCTGACCGCCGAGCAGGTCGACCAGGCGGTCGCCGCCGGTGCGGCCTACGTCGTCTCGCCCGGTCTGAGCCGCGCGGTCGTCGAGCGGTGCCGTGAGCACGGGGTGCTCGCGCTGCCCGGCGCGGTGACCGCCACCGAGATCCAGGCGGCCCTCGAGCTCGGCCTGAGCACTGTCAAGTTCTTCCCGGCCGGCACGTCGGGCGGCGCCGCGGCGATCGCCGCCCTGGCAGCACCCTTCGGTGGGGTGAGCTTCGTGCCCACCGGCGGCATCGGGCCGAAGAACCTGCACGAGTACCTGAGCATCCCCGCCGTCGCCGCTGTCGGTGGCTCCTGGATGGTCCCGCGCGACCGCGTCAAGGCCGGCGACTTCGCCGGGATCACCGAGCTGACGGCCCAGGCCGTCGCCCTCGCAGCGCGCCCCTGACCGACGCACACTCGACGAAGGACCACGACGATGACCGAGAACGCCCTGACCATCCGGCCCGCCGCCGAGTGCCGCTACGACGCGGTGTCGCTCGGCGAGGTCATGCTCCGCCTCGACCCGGGTGAAGGCCGGATCCGGACCGCACGCTCGTTCCGGGCCTGGGAGGGCGGCGGGGAGTACAACGTCGCCCGTGGTCTGCGTCGGGCTTTCGGCCAGCGTGCTGCCGTCGTCACGGCCCTGGCCGACAACGAGATCGGGCGGCTGGTCGAGGACTTCATCCTCACCGGCGGTCTCGACACGCAGTTCATCCGCTGGGTCCCGTACGACGGCATCGGCCGCGGTGCGCGCAACGGCCTGAACTTCACCGAACGAGGTTTCGGCGTCCGCGGTGCGGTCGGTGTCTCGGACCGCGGGCACACCGCCGCGTCCCAGCTCAAGCCCGGTGACATCGACTGGGACCACCTGTTCGGTGAGCTCGGTGTCCGCTGGCTGCACACCGGCGGGATCTTCGCGGCGCTGAGCGAGTCCGCGGCGCAGACCGTCGTCGAGGCCGTCACGGCGGCCAAGCGGTACGGCACCGTCGTCTCCTACGACCTCAACTACCGGCCCAGCCTGTGGAAGTCGATCGGCGGTCTGGCCAAGGCGCAGGAGGTCAACCGGGAGATCGCCAAGAGCATCGACGTCATGATCGGCAATGAGGAGGACTTCACCGCGAGCCTCGGCTTCGAGGTCGAGGGCGTCGACGAGAACCTTTCGGCCCTCGAGGTCGACAAGTTCGCCGCGATGATCGAGACGGCCGCAGCGGCCTACCCGAACTTCAAGGTGATCGGCACGACCATGCGCACCGTGCACAGCGCGAGCGTCAACGACTGGGGTGCCATCGCCTGGTCGCGCGCCACCGGCGTCGTGCAGGCCACCCACCGCGAACGGCTCGAGATCATGGACCGCGTGGGCGGCGGTGACTCCTTCGCCTCGGGCCTGATCTACGGTCTGCTCGACGGGCAGCCGCTCGCGACGGCCGTCGAGTACGGCGCCGCCCACGGCGCGCTGGCCATGACCACGCCGGGCGACACGACCATGGCGACCAAGGCCGAGGTCCTCAAGCTCGCCGGTGGCGGGGGCGCACGCGTCGACCGCTGACCGCAGCCGGGTCGCTGCGGCGACCTCTTCGGGCAGCCGGTCTCCTTCGCCGGAGCCCTGGAGACCGCAGGTGCGGCCCTCGCCGCGCCACCCCAGTTCGAGACCCTGCTGACCGAGTTCCTGCGCTGGGAGCCGGCGTCGATCACCTCCGTCGGCGCCCTGGTCAGGGCGGTCGCTCCGTTGACGCGCCTGCTCCGCGGCGAGGTGCTGGACCAGCTGGCCCTGGAGAGGCGTGCCGTCGCGGCAGGTCAAGACCAGTACGCCCAGCCGTTCCTCGGCCTGGCCCGGGACTGGCGTGCCCTGCTGTTCCCGCAGGCCGACGACGCCACGTTCGCCGACGGGTACGCCCAGGCGGTCACCTTCGCCCTGCTGCTGGCCCGCACCGAGGGCATCGACCTGGCGGGGGTGGCGCTGCACGATGTCGGCACCCTGCTCGGGGACGAGCACTCCCTGATGGGCAAGGCCCTGCAGCTGCTGACCGACGACGTCGCCAAGGACTTCAAGGTCACCCTGGACCTGCTGGTCCGGGTCGTCGGCGCGGTGGACTGGCCCAGGGTCCGCAAGGGGAAGCGGGACACCTACCTGCACCTGTATGAGGACTTCCTCGAGGCCTACGACAACGACCTGCGAGTTCACCGGCCCAAGAAGCTACGAGCACACGTTCTCGCGCCCGACGCGGTTTGACTGGATGGGCCTGCCCGCACTTACCGAACCGGCGTACTTGATGCGTGCGGCGAGCATCGGTGAGCCGACCGAGGTGCTTCGCTTCGCACCACGTCACCGCAGTGCCTTTTCGGAGATGTGGGAAGGCTACCCGGCGCGCAGGCGGCGCCCCAGATCATCGACATCCGACCAGCCGGAGATCCACGACTCTCGACTTGAGGCGCACACGCAGTAGCCGGTTGCGGCTTACGGGCCGTCGGACCACGCGGGCGGTCGGAGGCGGGAGCGAGTCACACCTTCAGATCGACTTGCGACGTTGACGGCGTCAACGGATCGGGCCAGCAGGTCCATCTGAGACCGTTGCGATCCCGACGTTTTCCCAGGTCAGCGCCTTGGCCCAACGGATCCACACCCCTCGAGACGGGTTCGATTCCCGCCACCTCCACCGTTGCCACGACGCTGTGACACCGCCCGGGTCTCCTTGGCATGGACGTGCTGTTCGCACTTCACATCCTGCCGACGGTGACCCGTCCTCGTCTCACGCCCCCCGCGTCACCAACCTCATGAACCACAACAATTAGTTGCAGCTCTCGTCCAGCGCGGCGTTGATTGGGATCTGGTGATAGAGGAAGTCGGACATCTCCCCTTCGTACGCGATCAACTCGTCGAACAGCTCTTGCGGTACGAGGCCGTCGACGGCGAGGATTCGCACCGCGATCTCGTTCGCGCCCAGGTAGAAGTCGACCGCCTCGCCGGGGTCACCCAGGCCAGCGACGCCCCGACCAGCGAGGACCCGCAGCGATTCGAGCGTCGAGGCCATCGAAGCGGCGTCGTAGGTGAGCAGCCCATCGTTGATGGTGTCCACGACGCCCTGGTCTCGCATCTGCGCGAGTACCTGGATGCCGACGGCGTACGCGTCGACCGCCGGGCCCGTCAGGAGCGCGCAGTCGAGGTCACCGCTCGGAGCGGTCGCCACGGTGGAAGGGGTGGGGGCGCTCCCATTCGAGGAATCGGAAGCGGAGGGGGCGACGCATCCCGCCAGGGCGAGGGTGGCGGCGATCGCCGCGGTTAGGTATGCCTTCATTCCCGGAGTGTAGCCCTCGCTTCCCGCTCAGCCTGGATCCGCTGATGATCTCGGCTCTTGGAGCGCGTCGTGAGGCACGAATGCCCTTCTGACCTGCGGCGATGGTACTTGGGACGGTGCGTCCCACCATCAAGCGGGTGTCGCCGCACTTGTGGGCGTGACGCCCCCGACGCAGCGCGAGACCGACCATATGCTTCGCGACGTCGTCGACTACCTGGACCGCGCCGACATCGGACGCCCGCCGGCGGGCGTCCCCACGTCGGACTCCTTCGTCCCGGAACGGCATGCAGTCGAAGCAGCCCTCGCGGCTCTCCATGCAGACCCCTGAACGACGCCGGGAGGCCGCCCCATGATCCCCTGAAGAGCTCGACGGTGCGGCACCTTGACACGGGCGGAGCTCTACGCCATTGTTCATAGACCCTAGTCAATAGTCTTTAGGAGGCAGCCGTGTCCGCGGTGCTCATCGGCCTGTCATTGCTCATCGTGGGCGGCGCCCTGGGCCTGCTCTGGTGGGATCAGCGGCGGACTGTTGCACCGAACGATGCGGCGCGCCGTGCCCTGCGCCACGCGGCGTACACCTCGGCCGTGGCGCTGGCCTGCCTCGCGGGTGGCCTCCTTGCCGCCGTGGGCGCGGGGCTGTCGGGAGTGCTGGGTGGGATGGGGCGGCTCGTGGCGGTGCTCCCGGCGGCCGCAGGGGCGCTCTTCATCGTCGCGCACGCCATCGGCGATCTCACCTGGCCGGGACCGCAGGGTCGGCAGCGCGAGGCGGACCTGGAAGTGCGCACCGTCAGCGAACTCACGCCGACCGGCCTGGCCCGCTGGACCTGGACGATGGGTGCACTGCTGGTCGTCGCCACGGTCGCGTTCGGACTGGCGGCCTCGGGTCCACGCACGATCTCCCGTGTCCTCGAGGTCGGCCAGACGTACACCCTCGGGTCCTTCCCGGGCTGGTGGTTCGGCGTGCCCGTTCTGATCTCGACCATCGCGGTGGCGTTGGCGTGCGCGGCGACCTTGCGGGTCATCGCCGCGCGGCCGGCGGTTGTCGGCACGTCGAGCGACTGGGACAGGTGGCTCCGGCGGCGCTCTGCACGCAGGGTTCTGCGCGGAAGCCAGCTGGTCGCCTGCATGACCCTTGCCGGGATGAGCCAGTTCGCCGGCACGACCGTGCGTTCGCTCGGCCTCGGCGACACGTCAGGCTTCTATGCGACCTCGGTGAGCCCTGGCTACGTCGCGGTAGGGACCATCATCAACTGGCTGGCAATCCACATCCTCGTCGCTGGAACACTGGTCGCCCTGGTGCCGGTCCGCGACCACGCACCCGACCCTGAGACGGTGGTCCCGTCGACCGAGCGGGTGGCGCCGTGAGCGTGCGCGTCCGGATCGACCTCGACTCCCCCACCCCGCAGTACGAGCAGGTGCGCGCCCAGATCGCCGCGCTCGTCTCGGCCGGCGACCTCGACGACGGAGACCGGTTGCCCACGGTCAGGGCCCTCGCCAACGACCTGGGCATCGCCCCCGGCACCATCGCACGCGCCTACCAAGAGCTGGAGGCGGCAGGACTGGTGGTGAGCCGACGGCGCATCGGGACTCTGGTCACCGCCCCGCCGCGGACCTTGGTGACCAAGGCACCGCGGGATGCCGCCGCTCACCTCGCCGCACTCGCGCGGGTCCAAGGACTGACAGACCAAGAAGCACACGACCTCCTCGCCGCTGCCCTGCTCCAACATGGGCGGACCGCTCAACCGGAGGTCGCGCAATGACGGTGGACGAAGGTGGGGACCTGCTCGAACCGGGCGTCTGGCGTGAGCTACGACGCGCCGACCTGCTCGAACGGCACCGGATCGCTCGCAACGGACACATGCGGCTGGCCATCGTTCGCCTGACGTCGCGACCGGAGCGCGCCACCCTTCCGGCGATGCGGCGCGATCCGCCGCCGCAGACGCCCGAGCCGGACAGTCGGTGACGCCCACTGATGCGGCAACGCCCCCCGGCGATGAAGCGCCCACGACTCGTCAGCACTGCACGACTCCGTCGCGCTCGCCTGCTCACCCGCGCGCAACGGGCCACAGCACGTCGCGCGTCGGCGTGCCGCCCTGGCCCCACCACGACCTCTCGACCTCGTTGACGGCCTCAACGAAGGAGCCCGACGGGACCACACCGAACCGGATCCGTCCGGTCGTTTCCGCAGGTCAGCGCGTTGAACCATGAGTTCTAGACGCCACCAGACAGGTTCGATTCCCGCCACCTCCACTGTCCTGTGCTCGCGTTCGCGCGGGTCAGGACACGTCGTCTGGTCTTCGGGCGCGCCACACACGCACGCATGATCGTGAAGCGAAGTACAGATACTTCATCTAGGAAGGTTGGCTTCACCGTCGTGGTAGCCTGGCTTCACTATGGGCCGTGACTCGATGGGGCAGATGCTGACCGACCTCGGCGACCTCCTGGCTGCCAGGGGACTCCGATACCACCTCGCCGTCATCGGCGGCACGGCGCTGCTCCTCCGGGCCGTGGTCGACCGGACAACGAGAGACGTGGATGCGATCGGAATGCTCGAGGACGGAGAGTGGGTCCCGCTGGACGAACTACCTCCGGATCTGGCCGGCGCCGTGGAGGACGTCGCGCTGCTGCACGGCGAGTCGAAGGACTGGCTCAACGCGCGGCCAAGAGATCTCCTGAGGATCGGGATGCCCCGAGGATGGGAGGAGCGGCTCAGCCACAGCACCTTTGGGGGCGCTCTCGAGATCAGCGTGATCGGACGCATCGATCTCATCCACACAAAGCTCTACGCCCTTACCGACTCCGGTCCTCTGAGCAAGCACGCTGCGGACCTGCTCGCCCTCTCACCCTCGGCTGCGGAGCTCCGCGACGCCTCGACCTGGTACCGACAGCACGACACCTCGCCCACCTTCGCCGATCAGCTCGAGGAGGCCGTCGCGTGGCTTCACTCGCAACTCAGCTAGACGACCTCCGCGAGGTGCAGACCAACCTCGCATGGGCATGGTGGACCGAGATGGGTGTCCCCGGGGCGGTTCGCACGGAGATCGCCACCACCCTCCACCCAGAAGCCCTCGTAGTCTTCACAGCACCGTTGGCCGAGCAGGACGCCCGGCTGCGCGGACATGCGATCTCCTGGCTGCTCGCCCATGGCAGATTGCTCGGCGCCCGGCAGGTACTTGCCGTGGCCAACCAGCTGCCTGCCATCCCCAGTGTCATGGGCGACTTCATGGCGACCCTCAAGGCCGCGGGTGGGCCGTCGTGGGCCGGCTACAGCGTCGGGACGCCCATCCCGGGTGTGTATCCACCTTCTGATAGGCGGTTGCCCATCGAACGACCGTCGCTGGCGGTGCTGCGCCTCCGAGCAGCGTTCGGCCTGCACGCCCGCGCTGAGGTCCTGACCGTCCTGGCTGGCGAGGGGGCACGCCCGATGACTCACGCGGAGCTCGCTCCCCACATCGCGTCGACACCGAGGAACGTCCGGCTTGCGCTGGACGATCTCGTGCTTGCGGGGGTCGTCGACACCCAGAATCACTCCGGGACCCGTCGGTACCGGTGCGTGGACGCCTCTGCGTTGCGGGAGTGGGTCGGACCGATCCCCAGGATGCCTGCCTGGCCGGCGATTCTCCCGGCCCTCACCGCACTCAGCTGCGCTCTCAGGAGTGGGACCGGTGACGTCGAGCGTTCGGTGCGGGCGCTTCGCCTGCTGGAGCGCCACCGCGAGGCACTCGCCTTGATCGATTACGCACCACTGCCCACCTCCGAGGGACGCTCTTTCGCTGAGGAGTTGACCGCATGGCTCCTTGGAGCGTCGTCTTCGCTACTCCCAGCGGTCCAGCAGTAGAGAATGCCCGGAGCGCTGTTGCCGCTGTCAACAGTGGGATCCAAGTGGACCCGATCAGTCCCGGAGGATCGCCACGTTTCCGCAGGTCAGCGGCACGAGCCGAGACGTCCACACGCCTCCAGCCAGGTTCGATTCCCGCCACCTCCACTGTCCTGTGCTCGCGTTCGCGCGGGTCAGGGTGACATCAAGGCCGCCATACCGCTCGCCACGGGTGGCGGCCTTCGTGTGTCCGACCATCGGCACTCGGGGATCTGATCCCCGACCTGACGTGGCTCTCCGCGGCTCGACGGCGAACGACCCTGACTTCGGCGTCAATCACCACGTTGGTGCAGGTTTGGTGTTCGGTGTTCGGGGCTTCCCGAACACCGAACACTTCTCGTATGCTTGACCCGTGGACGGCCGAGCAGATGAGGCGATCTCGCTCCTGGAGGAGGCCCTCGAGGCGGCAGGGGCGCTGACCGCGCGCCCCGAGCCAGGTGACACTTCGGCTGATCTGGTCCTTGTCCTGGGGACGACCCGCGTCGCGGTGCAGGTCAAGCGCTGGGCGGTGTTCCCCGAGCACGCGGTCCGGGCCAACCCGGCGTTCCGTCAGCAAGAAGACCCGTCCGTGGTGCGCGTT
>Ga0209585_10000162_pt1 | contig 25991 bp, 22 predicted proteins | sample NGEPerone_FD_185491 | JGI IMG/M metagenome (GOLD analysis project Ga0209585, IMG submission 185491) | Arctic peat soil microbial communities from the Barrow Environmental Observatory site, Barrow, Alaska, USA - NGEE Permafrost154B-one... | ecosystem: Environmental > Terrestrial > Soil >... | reverse complement strand
GCCAACACCTTCGGCGCGCACCGCCTGTTGACGGCAGCCCTCGAGGAGGGTGAGGCGCGCCAGCAGGCGCTCGCCGACGCGTTGTTCGCCGCGTACTGGGCGCGCGGAGAGGACGTCGGCGATGCCGAAGTGCTGGCGGCCGTGTCCGAGGCTGCCGGCCTCTCGCGCAGCTGGGCGGCCACGAATCTTGCCGGAGACGTGCGGGTCGCCGCGGTCCGCGCCGAAGAGCGGCGCGCCGCCGATCGCGGCATCCGCGCGGTGCCCACGTTCGTTGTGGGCGAGCAGTCCGCCATGAGCGGCGCGCAGCCGCCGGAGGCGCTTGCCGAAGCCGTGCGCCGGGCTCTCGCGAGGAGCTAGGCGCCGGGACTCGCCGGCGCGAACGGTCAGGGCGTGCGGCATGCGGGAATATCCGGGTCAGCAGATGACGACATTCACCTGATGACTTCAGGAGGCAGTGATGTACGTGCGGATCGCCCGCTTCGAGGGCGGAGACATGGATGAGATCGAGGCCGAGGGCGCGCTCATGCGCGATGGGATCGCGGCGCTCAAGCGCGGCGAGAGCACGCACGAGCTGCCGCCCAGGCTCGCCGAGGTCACGAGCAGGGTCGAGATGCTCTACGACCGACACAACGGCAACGTCGCGGTCTGCGTCTACTGTGAGAGCCGCGACCAGGTGCTCGAGGCCGACCGCATCCTCGAGAGCATGACGCCCACCAACAAGGGATGGGGCACGCGCGTCTCGGCCGAGATCTACGAAGTCGCGCTGGACGAGACGACGGGTTGAGCGAGGCCGCGTAAGGGCCGGCCAGGCGAGTGACGCTCAGTCCGGAGCGCGCGGCACGGAGGTCTCGTCTCGCCGCGGGCTCCGCTCGCGTCGCCCGACGAGAAGGCCGCGCGCAGTGACGATGGCCAGCGCGGCGATGATCAGCGCCATGCCGGCGGCCTCGCCTGCGGTGGGCCGCTCCCCGAGCTGCAGCCACGCCGCGGCCACCCCGATGACCGGCGTGGCCAGCGTGCCCAGCCCGGCGGCCCCGGCCGACAGCTTGCGCAGGGCGAACATCCACAGCAGCCAGGCCAGCGCGTTGCCGAGCACGACGTTGTAGGCGAGCGCCCAGATGAAGGGCGCCGACCACTCTGGTCCGCCGTGGCCGGTCAACAGCGCGATGAGGATCAGCGGCAGTGACCCGAACAACATCTGCCAGGTGGTGAGCGACAGCAGATCGACGTCCTGCCGCTTCTGCAGCGTCTTGACGACGATGGCGCTGGCGGCCCACGAGGCCGCACCCGCCAGCGCCAGCACACTGCTGAAGGCGCCCTGCAGGCGCCAGGGGCTCAGGACGAGAAGGAGGCCGGCCAGGGCGAGCCCCACGGCGAGCCACTGCGTGCCGCGCAGCCGCTCGCCGAGAAACGCCCACGCCAGGAGCAGCAGCCAGAACGGCATCGTGTAGGTGAGCACCGAGGTCTTCCCGGCCCCGCCGCTCTGCAGCGCCCACATGAGCAGGCCGACGAAGCCCGTGGTCTGCAGCAGCCCGATGACGATGGTGAAGCCGACGGCCCGCGGCCGCAGCGAGCGGCGCAGCACGATGAGCACGAGGAAGAGGCTCAGCGCGCCGAGAAACGTGCGCAGCGCCGCGAAGGCGAACGGCTGGGCGTAGCCCAGGCCGATCTTCATGACGACCCAGTTGTAGCCCCAGATCAGGGCCAGCAGGATGAGGGCGGCCGCGCCGAGGTCGCGGCCGCGGGCGGCGGCCGTGGCCGGCTCGCGGAGGGGCGGGGACGGCGTGGCGTCCGATCGAACGGACGCTCCGGATCGCGAAGACGGCGAGGCCATCGTGTTCTAGTCCGTGACCGGCTGCAGCGCGGGTTCCTCATCGGCCGGGGACGGCTGGCGCCGCCCGGCCGCAAGACCGCGTAACGCGAGGATCGCCAGCGCCCCGACGATGAACGCCATGCCCACGGCTTCCACGGCGGTCGGCCGCTCGCCGAGCTGCAGCCAGGCGGCCACCACGCCGACCACCGGGATGGCCAGCGTGCCCAGCCCGGCGGCGCCGGCGGAGAGCGTGCGCAAGGCGTACAGCCACAGGACCCAGGCCACCGCGTTGGCGAGGATCACTGTGTAGGCGAGGCCCCAGACGAAGCCCACCGTCCATTCGGGCCCGCCGCTGTACGTGAGCACGGCGAGGAGGATCAGCGGCAGCGAGCCGATGGTCATCTGCCAGGTGGTGAGCGAGAGCACGTCCACGTGGTGCCGCCGCTGCATGAGCTTGACGACCACGGCGCTCGCCGCCCACGCGAAGCCGCCCGCCACCGTCAGTACGCTGCTCGTCGCGCCGTGGATCTGCCACGGGCCGACCACCAGCACGAGCCCCGCGAACGACAGGATCACGGCCAGCCACTGCACGCCGCGCAGGCGTTCCCCGAGGAACGCCCATGCCAGCAGCAGCAGCCAGAACGGCATGGTGTAGGTGAGCACGGCCACCTTGCCGGCTCCGCCGCTGTGGAGCGCCACGATGACGAGGCCCACGAAGGCCGTGGTCTGCAGCAGGCCGATGACCGTGGTGTAGCCGAGCGGCGGCGGGCGCAGCGAGCGCCGCGTCACGATCAGCACGAGGAATAGGCAGAGTGCGCTGAGAACGACGCGCAGCGCCGCGAAGGTCAGCGGCTGCGAGTACCCGAGGGCGACCTTGATGGCCACCCACCCGTACCCCCAGATGGGCCCCAGGACGACTAGCGCCAGGATGCCGAGGTCGCGGCCGGCCTGCGCGCTCGGCGCGCCGGCGGTCTGTGCGGGTGGCGAGGACGTGTTGGTCTCCATCGTCAGGGTGAACGGTCGGGGAGTGCTGCGCACTCCATCCTACGTGACGCCGCCGTGGGTCTGCCTCGGCGCGGCCGCCCTGCGCCGCCCCGCGTCCGCTAGTCAGATCAGTCCGGCGTCTTGTGCCGGGCCAACTCGGCCGCCGCGTCGGCGGCAAGGCCGGGCAGCTCGTTGCGGGCGATATCCCACACGGTGGCAGCGGATAGGGCGTCGTACTCGTGGGCGATCACGTTGCGGAAGTCGATGGCGCCGCGAGACGCCGGAAGGCGCGTCTGCAGCCCCGGGTCCAGGCGCAGCGCCCGAGCCAGCGCCTCGCCGAGGATCTCGAACTGCCGCTCCACCGCCGACCGCAGCATGAGGTCGGCCTCGTAGTCACTCAGCGTCCGGCCGGCGATGAAGGCGCGGATCGCCGCGGCAGCCGTCACCATGTCCTGCAGATAGACGCGGATGTCACGCGGCCTCAAGGATCACCACGCCTGTGCGCTCGATCTCGTCGCGAAGGTAGGGATTGGTGACGGCATCCTCCTCGACGAGGTCCACCGGCAGGCCGCTCGCGCGTTCTAGCTCGCGCCGCAGCTCGAAGAAGCGCGTCGCCCGTCCCTCGAGCGGGCCGCCGAGCCTGACGAGCACGTCCAAGTCGCGCGGCGTCGCGCTCGCGCCGGGTTGCGTTGCGGAGCCGAAGAGCACCGCCCGCTCGACGCCGGCGCCGCGGAGCGCGGCGAGCACGCGCGGCAGACGCCGCCGTAGGCGACGGTCGACTAGTGACGCTTGCGCGTGCGGCGAACCGGCGAGCGCGGCGGCGTCGACGTCGACGAGTGTCCGGAGCGGCTCGAGAATCTCGTGCTCGTCCACCACCCTGAGCGCGCGGCGGCCTTCGGCCGTGCGCTCAGACACGACGAGCCCCAGCCCTTCGAGCCGCTCGACTTCGCGCTGTACCCCGGACGCCCCGCCGCCGGCGAGCCGGATCAGCTCACGCAGGTGGTACGTCCGTCGCGGCTGCGCCAGAAGCAGGGTGAGCACTCGCGCGCGGGTCTCGGAACCCAGGAGGGTCGCAAGCATTGTGAACCTCTTTCGGGTACGCAGGTACCTCATATAGGTACGCCGAGTCTAGCTCAACTGGGTGCTGGGCGCAAGGAGCGGCCGCAGGCGGCCTCCGCTTGCGCCGAGGCGTCATCCGCACGGCCTCCGCCCGGACCGTGCGGTGCTTCGCTGGAACGGCGCTGCTGCTCGGCGCGCCGCACCCTTCGTTGCGCCGCGCTATACTTACGCGCCCGTGGGCCGCTAGCTCAGTTGGGAGAGCGCCGCCTTTGCACGGCGCGTCGAGCGCTCAGCCTTCCCCTCAAGACGCAAGAGACGAAGCGACGCGGGAATCGTCCATCTGCAACCCCGGATGCAACCCGGGCCTTCGGCTTCGGTCGCCTCGGTCTCTTGGGTCTCAGCCCGCAGTCAGCACCCTGCCCGCCGTCATGGAGACTCCGGCGCGTACAAGGATCAGTCTCTGCATGTCCCCGGCCGGTCGGGCGTGTGCTCGGGGGTCTCAGGCAAGTCCAGCGGATCTGCCGGAGCGAAACTGCAGTCTGAGCCCGAAAACGCGCCGTCGGCGCGAGCCGCCCGTTCGTCCACCGTCAACGCGGCTGCTTACGCAGTCTGCATATGCCCCGTGGTCAGGCTTGGTGCTATGGTCTTGCGCAGAAGGGGGCAGCTGCGATGAAGGAGTTATGCAGTCTGCCGAATCCTAGTTAGGCGCACCGGTAGCGCAGTCGAGGACAAGTGAGCACAAGTGATCGCCAAACGGAGGGCACGATGGTCGCAGCGACGTTGAATCCCGTGGTGTCGATGATGCTCGCCGTCCCTGATACGCAGGTGGCGATCGCCTGGTACGCGCGAGCGCTCGGGGCGACGCTGCTCTGGGATCTTGGATCGGTCGCGGGATTGGAGATCGCCGGCCGGATACGGACTGACGTGGGGGTGATCTGTGGCCACTACCTCTAGGAGAACGTTCTCGCCGATACCTGCATACCCGGAGAAGCTGGAGCGGTTGATAGACAAGCTCAAGACTGCGTGGTACGCGGAGGGTGTTGGTGTTGTGGTGCGCGTGTCCTACGAATTCGAGGACGGTGGAACAGATATCCGGAGCATAGAGCCATCCGAGATAGGGGGGCTAGTGCCACTTGCACCGCCAATCAGCATGATCCAGGTCCGTAGCCCTGGCATTGAATACGCGGCTCTCAATATTCATGTGCGCGAAGGCTACCTATCCCTCGTGGGCGAGGCCCCTACTATGTCCATGGCAGAGGATGCTGTCGCCACGGCCGTCGCACACCTCGAACTGACTCCATACGATCCGCCGGCTGTGAACCGGATTGAAGATCTCGAAAAACGTCTCAATGCGGTTCAAGCGGTGCAACACGAAGACGTGCATCTGGTCTGCTTCCTGTCGTATCGTTTCGACGCGCCAGACGCAGCGGTGGCTACCGAGGTCGAACGCTTCCTGCGGCTCCAGGGTGTCGAGGTATTGACTGGTCGGTCCTATGAGCCTCGCCGGGTCGAGGACAAGGTGCGGTCGCGGTTGAGCCAAGGTCTGGATTTCGTCGTATACCTGCTTACTTCGAGCGGTGATTCGTCGTGGCTTAGAGATGAGGTCGCAGAGGCTCGGGCAACCCAAGTCCCGGTGATTCCGCTTGTAGAGCAGGGCGTAGAGTTCGACCAAGGCCTATTCGGGAATCTCGAGCGGATCGAGTTTGCCAAAGGCCACATTGGGGATGTCTGGATTTCTCTGACGGAAGCTCTGGCGTTCATCCGCGCAGCGCGGCGGGATCAAGGGGGGCGTCCGTAAGAGTTGAATCGGGAGAGCAAGCTTGGCTGTCGGGGGCCGCAGTTTCTGGCAACGCTTTGGCAACGAACAATGAGTCACCGGTCGTGACCGCCCGTCCTCGCGACTCTGCAAGTTCAAGACCGAAGTGCAACACCTGCGCCGCGATCGCGTTGTCCCGCGTCGACCCGTTCGTGCGACCAAAGCGACGAGATGGTCGCCTTGGTCGCTTTCGTCTCGTTCGCCTGCTGCGATTGGATGCGGTGATCGGGTCGACGTCATGTGACTTGCGTGGCTGTACTAGTTGGAGTTGTGGCACCTCCCCGGGGCTCCGGGCCTCCAGCTAAGGGTCTCGGCCACGGACTAGCCCGCCAGCGCCGCTCGTAGTCCCGCGTCGATCTTCTCGGCTGCCTCTTCCTGCAGCGCCGGAATCACATGACTGTAGACGTCCAAGGTGATTCCCACGCTTGCGTGACCGAGCCGCTCGGAGACGACCTTCACGTGCACGCCGGCGACCAAGAGCTGCGATGCGTGGCTGTGGCGCAGGTCGTGGAAGCGCACCGGGATCCCATTGTTGCGTTTGAACCTCCTCCAGGCGCGGTCAAAGGCTGCCGGTCGCCACGGTCTGCCGTTCGGGGCGCGGAGCACGACGTCCGATCGATCGTCGCCGGGCGGGCTCACCAGCGTCTTCTCCGCCTGCTTGGCGTTCTCGGCTCGAAGGGCATCGACGAGGATGCTCGGCAAGGTGATTCGCCGCCGGCTCTTGACGGTCTTGGGCTGCTTGGTGCTGACGGTGCCAAAGGCCTCCTCAAGCGTGCGCGCGACCACCAGCGTGCGGCCATCGAGGTCGATGTCACACCAACGCAGGGCGAGGAGCTCTCCGCGGCGCATTCCCGTACCGAGGGCAAGGAGCACTGGCAGGTAGAGCGACGTGCCGTCTAGCTGCCGCAGCAACGTCGCGCTCTGCTCGGCTTCCAGGAAGTCCATCTCCTTGTGCACGACTCGCGGTGCGACCACGGCATCAGCGGGATTCACGGCCAGCAACTGCATGCGCACGGCGTGACGCAGCATCACGTGGATCGTGTTGTGGTGCTTGTGCACCGTAGTCGGCGAGAGGCCGCTGTCGATCTTCGCGCTGTAGTAGTGCTGGAGGTGGAGCGGCCTCAGGTCCATGAGTCTGTGCGCACCGAGCGCGGGGACCAGGTGCCGCTCCACCATGTAGCCCATCGATTCCACGGTACGCGCGGAGCACGTGTGCCGCGCATGCTCAGCGATGTAGGTGCGCAGGTACTCGGCCACGGTCAAGTTGTGCGGCTCGACGTGCGTGCCGTCTTCAAGCTCACGCAGCAGCTGCTGCAGTATCTGCCGGGCCTCACGCTTGGACTTGGCGCTGCGGAAGATCTGCTTGCGCCGGCCGGCAGCGTCATGGCCACACTCGATGATCGCCTGCCAGCGGTTTGCGTGGCGGTTGAAGTAGATGCGTCCGGTCATGGTCGGTCCTGTCGAGGGCGTCGTTGCCCCGGATGGCTGAAGGGCTACGGACCCGTCAAGCATTGCGATTCTCAAATTGTTAAGAAAGATGAAGAGTAAGTTGAGTGTCCGTTGCGTGCGTCGCAGCGCTCAATTACTTCTGGCCTTGTACTGCGTCATGAGGTTCGCGAGCCACCCCTCCTCGGACCCCCCTTGCGCGCTCAACTCAGGCTCCAATAAGGGTCAAACCAGTCTTGAAAAGGCCCGTCGCCGTAGGTAGGTTTCCCGGGTCTCAGTGGGGGTCCACGGACCCGCGAACCTACAACTCCCAGGCAGTCATTCAAGCGGCTCAGCCGGCGGATCCGGCTGGGTCTCGAAGTCATACCAAACGAAAGGAGAAGTGGTGTCATTCAAGAGAAACGAGGCGGGATCCGGAGGCTGTCACCCCCGGATCCCAATGTGCCTCACACATGCTGCGCAGGGCACAGGCGCAATTCTACACGGCTCCGAAACGGCACGAAGGTGCCGTCGCGGACGCAGTCAGCTGGGGCGACCGAGGCGACCGTTTGAGTCCGCCCTCGCCCGACTCATGGACGGTGGGTCATGACCGCCCCGAGTGAGAGGCCGCCAAAGTGCATCCCGACCCAGGAACAGGTGCCCGAGCAGCTCCGCGCCTACCTGCAGTTCCTCTGCTGGCGCTACGAGTGGCGGAACGGCAGGTGGACGAAGGTCCCCATGAACCCACGGAACGGCAAGGCAGCGAGCGTCGATGATGCCGCCACCTGGGCGGATCTGGAGAACACTCTGCAGAGGGCGGTCGAGCTGGACTGCGACGGCGTCGGCTTCGTGTTCACGCGCACCGATCCGTTCTGCGGCATCGACCTCGACCAGTGCCTCGACTCGCAGACCGGCGAGATCACTGAGCAGGCGGCGGAGATCGTCGCCCTGCTTGACAGCTACACGGAGATCAGCCCGTCGGGCACCGGCTTGCACATCATCGTGCGAGGCAAGCCGACCTGCGATCGTCAGCGTGCCCAAGGGGTCGAGGTCTACGGCTGGGGCCACTATCTGACCATTACCGGGCGCAGTTACGGCGGTGCGTCATGAGGCTCATCCGTGAACGTAGCGCTGAGCTTCGGTCGCTTTTCGCGCAGCTCTTCGGCCCGGTGACGTCCGAGACCGACGGGCTCGTGGTTGACGTAGCGGCGCATCCGGTGCCCCTGTCCGACGACGAGCTTCGTGCCAAGGCCATGAACTCAGCGAGCAGTGAGAAGTTCACCGCCCTGTGGGAGGGCCACTGGCAGGAGCTTGGCTACCAATCTCAGAGCGAGGCCGACTACTCGTTCCTGGGCATGGCGCGTTTCTGGACCGGCAATGACCGCGAGCGCATGGTCGCCTGGCTTCGCGAGTCGGGCCTCAATCGTGAGAAAGCCAACCGTGACGACTACGTCTACGGCATGGCCGACCGGCTGATCGCCGCCGGTGGCGACGTCTACCGTGCGACCAAAGCGACCGTGGAGACGATGCCGGCCCTCGCGGTCCCCCGTGCGACTAGCTGGCCCGAACCGCTCGCAGACGCCGCGTTCCACGGTGCCCTCGGGCAGGCGGTACGCGTCATGGCCCCGCAGAGTGAGGCCGATCCCGCCGCCCTGCTCATCAACATGCTCGCCGCCTTCGGGGCCGAGGTGGGTACGAAGCCGCACATGCTCGTGGGCCGAGACAAGCACCCGCCGCGGCTGTTCGCGGTCATCGTGGGCGAGACCGCCAAGGCCCGCAAAGGTCACTCATGGGGGTTCGTGCATCACGTCTTCAGTCGCCTCGACCCCACCTTCCGGCTGCGCGTCACTGACGGCCTGGCCAGCGGGGAGGGCCTGATCCACGCGGTACGCGACCGCGTCGTCAAGGTCGACGCCGTCGGCGTCGAGGAGGTCGTGGACGAGGGCATCGAGGACAAGCGGCTGCTCGTCGTCGAGCCCGAGTACGTGCGCGTCCTGGAGATGAGCAAGCGCGCCGGAAACATCCTCTCGGCGGTCATGCGCAGCGCCTGGGACTCGGGGAACTTGAACACGCTCGTGAAGACCGCCCCCTCACGGGCGACCGGAGCCCACATCGTGATCCTCGGCCACATCACCCAGCACGAGCTGGTGCGAAAGCTGAACGACAACGACATCGCCAATGGCTACGCCAACCGCATCCTCCATGTCTGTGCGCAGCGCGCGAACTTGCTTCCTTTCGGCGGCGAGCTACCGGACAGTGCCCTTGATGACGCGATCGAGGCGCTCGCCACCTCGCTCGTCTTCTCGCAGAGCATCGGCCAGATGGCCTGGGCTTCCGAGACGCGTCCGCTCTGGGCCAAGGCCTACGACGATCTCTCCAAGAGCGGCACGGGGCTGTTCGGTGCTCTAACTGCTCGCGCCGAGGCCCAAGTCCTGCGCCTCACCATCATCTACGCCCTCGCGGACTTCTCGCCGGAGCTACGCCCTGAGCACCTGAGGGCGGCGCTCGCGGTGTGGCGTTACGTCGAGGACTCGACGCGCCACATCTTCGGCATGCAGACCGGCGACGCCATCGCCGACAAGATCCTGGAGGAGGCGCGCGGCAACCCTGAGGGGATGACGCGCACGCAGATCCGCGACCTCTTCGGGCGGCATCGCACCGAGGCGCAGATCGAGAGTGCGCTCAGGCTGCTCCGTGACCTCGGTCTCGCCTACATGGAGCGTCAGGAGAGCGGCGGCAAGCCGCGGGAGGTGTGGCATGTCTCGTGACGCGGTTCGGGCGGGCGACGGAAGCGACCTTGGGGGAAATCCTCGGGCGCATTCGTCGCTTCGGTCGCTCGTACCCATCCCGTGCGACCAGCGAAATCCAACAGCCGAGCTCTTACGAAGGAGCGTGTGATGACGACCAGCAACATCTACGAACAGGCGGAGCGCGTGCGCCTCTGCCCCTTCTACAAGGCGGCAGCCATTTTGGCGCTCATGACGACCGATCCGAAGGCAGACATGGCTGAACTGCAGCCCGACGCAGCGCCAGTGCCACTCAGATGCGACGAATCCGGCTGTGCCTTGTTTGCCGGCCCTGGCTGCGGCCTCGTGGATGGTCTCTACGAGATTGCCACCTGCATGCCGACCTGAGCATGGTGACCGTCGACTCTAGACCGTCGAAGCGGCCATAGGCGTCAACGAGCGGTGGAGGCCCGCTGCCCTTCGGGGCGGCGGGCCTCGCCGCGCATACGCTGGAGGCTTCGCCCGTCCCGGTGGACACGGTGACAGGCCGCACGAAGGGAACAGGACCACGTTCACAACCGTTAGCGGACCCCGCGCCGACGCAGGTGGGAACCAGAACCCCTCTAGGAACGTGTCTGCGATGCCAGCATCAGCGGGAACCGTCCGCCAGCAAGGATTCTCCACTGCCGGCAGAGAATAGCCGGCCATGACACGCCACCGGCTCATGCACACGCGAGATGCCCTGCCCGCCGGATGGACCCTTGAGCGGTGGGACACGACCAAGGCAGCGATACGCGAAGTGATCTGGGCTCGGGCCGCGATAGATCGCCCGATTGGCTACGAAGAGCTGAGTCAGGAGCTGCTGCTCAATGGCATCGTTGTCGGCCACCGCTCTCCTCCCATGACGGGGCTGCTCAACGACCTTGCCGTGGAGGTGCACAAGGACGCGAAGTGCTGGGTGACGACGTGGGTAGTGTGGGCGGGCACCGAGCGCTCCAGCAATGGTTTGTTCGACTACGTGGTGCCGGAGCGCGAGTGGAAACACATGAGCAGGCCGGAGTTCTGCAGACGCCAGCGAGAACTCGCAAAGGCCTGGATCTTGGCGCATCCCCGGAGCTAGCACGCCGGCCTCAGGGGGCCGCACCTCAGACCCACGCCGAGGCCTCCGGCGTGCGCTCGCACCCGGGGGCGCGGGGGTGGGGCAGGCCGACGGCGAGAGCTGGGACGTCAATAGACACACGACAAAGCCGTCGGTCGCCGGCATGTTCATGAACAAGGTCTCGCGTACTACTACCTGCATGAACCACCGATCCGGGGCGCGACCCAAGACGCCGGGGGTCTCACGGTCGACCCGGGATGGGTGGCGCGGATGACCGAGATGCTGGATTCGAGACGGCGCTCAGCGCTGTGCGCAGATGGAACGTGAGCGTCAGAGCCCAGACGAAGATGATGAAAACACAATCAGGAACAGAATCACGAGGGCAACGAAGAATACGGCGAGCGCGGCGAGCGTCTGCCGGAAGATTGTGTATGGCCCCACGTCTCTCAGGACCACCGACGGGGGCACTGCGATTGCCATCAGATTCACCCTATCGCGGCTTCCTTGCGAAGCCCACTCGAGGTACCCCTGCCGGTCAAACTCAAGCACAGAATGGGGAGCGATCGCGCCGACGCCATCGAGCGTGAGACTCTCACGCTCCTCGGTGATTCGTTTGCCTGCCCAGATGGTACTCGAGTTGAACGTGGCGATGAGATTCACGACGGATGCGGCCTGTGGCGGTGCGGGTGTTGTGGGTGCGTCGCGCTCACGCTGCGCAGCTGCCGCAGCGGGCGGATCAGGCGCGAGCGGCGTTGCTGATGCGGCAGTCGTTTCGGGTGACTGCGCTCGCGAACCGACCCAGGCCCTCGTGCCGTCATTGGCCCAGACGAGCTGCCCTTGCCGGTCGTACTCCATGACATCGGCTGCGGTGATGCGGCCGTGGCCTTCCAGGATGAAGGTGTCACCCTCGCGGGTGATCGTCTTGCCGGCCCACTCCGTGCTCGTTCCGAACGTGGCGATGATCATGGCCCCTCCATGGATTGCCCCGTACCATTATCGACCTGGAGAGTGACGGACGATAGTCCCAATCGACGGAGCCCGCGCTGAGAAGACGACATTGAGGCTGGACGCAGCGTGATGGTGAATGATACTGATCTTCTTCTTGGGTCCAGGCCGCGCTTAGCGGAGGCATGTGGTCAGTCGCGGGCGAGCGAAACGGACACGCTGAGAGGGGATCATGGAGCACTGGACTGATAGATACGTCGCCGAACAGGCGCGTCAGGCCGCTGCCGTGTACAGCGACCCGATGATCACGGAGTACGCTGAAGGCGACGAGGTGCGCGACGCCATGAGTGCCGGGTACGGTTTCGTCGTGGTGCGTCGCGGTCGTGACGGCAGGGGCGCGGCAATCCATCCGCACGCGCTGGACGTCGCCACCTGCGAAGCGCTCGAGCGGCGACTCGTCGACGTGTCGCGACTGTGGGGAATCGAATACTCCTGCTGGACGTTGTCGCAATGGCGCGCCTATGTCGCGGCCGGTCGGCCGCCGCTCGAGGATCCTGCCGCGAGGCCGTAGGGATCCGCATGCTCAAGCCCTGGCACCGCGCCCCCCGATAGCCCGACCGGATAGGGCTGCTGCGGCTTCCGAGCAGGTTATGTGAACCTTCGCCGTACAACTATTCACACGAGCGGATTCCCGCGCCCGCCCCGGGATCTCCGGGGGTCTCAGGGTCGTTCTTAGAAGTCCAGGTGTGATCGCAGCCTGCCGATCTCGTCCCGCAGCCCGTCGCACTTGGCTTCTGCAGCCACGGCTCGGTCGCGCTCATGCTCCGCGATGCGGAAGGCGCGGTGTTCGGCGTCGACGGCCTTGGCCATCCGGGCGCGCATCGCCTGGATCTCGCCGACCGCCACGTTCTCGGCTTCTCGGGCTGCGCTGAGTTGCCTTCGGAGCATCAGCAGCTCTGCATCGCGCTCATTGGGGCGCTGGCGGTGCGGTGAGCGGGGCTGGCGGCGACAGTGGGGACGCCAATCCGCCAGGGCTCGGTCGAGTTCGGTGTCGAGCCCCCAATGCGTGGCCAAGGCGCGCGTCTTTGCCAGCATCGACTCGGCGGCCTCGCGTCCGTCAAGCGCATCATCAAGGCGTTCACGAAGCACGCGGACCTCTTCGGTGCGCTCCGAGAGCTCGGCCAGGTAGCGACGGGTGAGCGGGTTAGGCGGGTGCCCGCCGGCGGCATCGTGGATCTCCTGCCACATCAGGTCGCAGAGCCTGAGTGCCTTGCGGCCCCGAACATCGAGCGTCTGAAGGCAATGGAAGGCTTCGTCGAGGTCGAACACGGCGGCTCCTTGGGCGACTTGTACAGACACAGGAGAAAGCGCTCCTGTAAAGCCGATCATTGAGGGGCCGGTTCCAGCCGGACATCGCTTATTGGGTTAGTTGCGGAAGGTGCGCTCGTAGGCCCCGGAGGTACCGTTTCGGGAGCAGATGGTTGCGGATCGGGTTGCAGACTACTTTCTCGGCCGCCTCAGGTAGGTGCCACCCCTCACAATTTCGCTGCAAATGCACCTGTTGGAGCACGGAGCCGACGAGCATGACCTCCGCCCTGCTAGGGCGGTTCTGGGGTCATATGACCTTCGCACGTGCTTCACACGACGACCCCGAAATGACCTCGTTTGCGCCGTCTGCCCTTGCATACAACTGTCGTCACTGTGTGGCTGGCGGTAGCACAGCGGCTGGCCAGCGTCGTCATACCTGGGGTGGAGATCCACGCCGAACCCGGGTGGAGATCGGTCTCCTCGGTCGCTTTCGTCGCTGAGCTCCGAGACAGCGAGCCCGATCAGCACCGAGACCCAGGAGACCATAGAGACCGAAGCTCGCGACAACCCGCGTCCCGGCGTCGCAGAGCGTACAAGCCGACACACGACGGCCAGAGCCGAGCTATGGGGAGCGGCCTATCGCGCGTATTTGGGGCCTCGACTTCGTATCAGGAGATTACGCCGGCGTACTACAGCGGCGCATGCGACATACAACCTCGGCCGAGCATTTGAGCGTGCCCGTGTTCAGGGCGGCGTTGGCGGGCTGAGTGTCCCCGACGCTTGGAGCTGTGCTTGAACCGCCGATTAGTCAGCGGTCGCCAGTAGCCTCCTGAGGGTGATCTTCGCCACGAAGAACAGAACGAACGTGGTCACGGAGACAGCAATCGATCCGAAGAACAGGCACAGCTGTGCGGGTTCCGCGAAATCAACGTTCAGAGCCCACAGACTGACCGTCACGATGGTACAGGCGAGCAGGTATGCCAAGGTGATGAAGTACCGGTCTTTGACCATGCGGTACCTTGGCCACCGTTGGTAGGCAGCGGCATGGGGACCCTCCGGCGAGAGTATGTCCGAATGGTCTTTCGCTGCGACGCCGAGAAGCACAGCGGGCACCAATGCAAGCCACTGAGTCGCCGCGGGACCAGCCTCGATGCGTGAGCCCAATCTCGCCAATGCAGGTCCCAGGCATAGATAGATAGCGACGATGCCCAGGATGACGATCATCTCAGGAGAAGCAAACACGGCGACGCTAATGTCACGAGCCCTCTTCATTCGTGCGTCATTCGGCGCTCGCTGCTGACCCGCGAGAAGTGCTTGCATGCCTCCTCGAAGAGCTCAGTGCCGCCTGGCTCAGCATCGAACAGGAAGCTCTTCTGCGTTTCCGACGTCCGAACTGTGATGGTTGAGTCGTGCTCTCTGCCCACGACCTTCCCGCTGCCGTACCCGTCTGCCGCCATCAGAATCGCTGCATCCGTGACATCGACAGGGTTGTCGGGTGCATACGGTCCTTCCATGTCCTGATCAAGAATCGCCTGCACGTGTATGGCGACGTTGGTGCGCAGCGGGGTCGCCTCGTCGCCCTTCTCCGTGAGGCTGAGCTCTGTCGCGGCACGTCGGGCCAGGTAGTCCTTCAGATTCGCCCAAGCCGGGCCAAAGAGAGGGTTCGGGGGGTGCACCTTGGCATGGATTTCGAGAAACGCATCGATTGAAGCCAATTTTGCAGCGAACGTGCGAAGGTCGGAGATCGGCTCGATTTCGCAGTCCAGAAAGAAGTTGTCGTGCGATTGGCGAACGACGTCTGCGAATCGTTTGGTGAAGGTCTGACGCTCTATCTGATTCCAGACATGTTGGAAAGCGATGCCGGAGAACTCCGGTATGTAAACGAAGGGGCTCGCTGCAACGAGCAGATTAGGCTCCAGACGCTCACCTTGAACGCGTTGTTCTTCGTCGATGACGCGGACGACCCCGCTTGGGTTGTACTTGCATAGCTGGGCGAATGCGAAGACGACGCGACCGCCATCCGAGTGCACTTCCGCATCCGTGAACGTCCACGCGTACTCTCGAGAGTGAACAACTCGGGGCTGTTCCATGGCCTGGATTAGCAGGTCGTCGTCGAGTTGACCAACCTTGTGAACGCGACCGAGGTAGTAGCGCCTCCGCACGGCCATAGTTTCCCCCTGTGGTTCTACGCCACGAGGATGCCCCTCCGAGAGTGGACACCGCCGACTAGCCTAGCCCACATGCCCGCAGTGCACCACGGTCTCGCAGGGCGACGACGTGATGTGACGCTGTCGCTCCCCGGTTCATCCGACTAGTGGTGTAGCATCCGTGCTGGTGGACGATCGTCGTCCGCCGTCTTCGTGAGTCCGCCGGACGGGAGGGGTCTGATGACAGTCTGGCTCGTGCGCGCAGGAAGCTACGAGAGCCGATCAGTTGGTCATCGTCGAGCGGGCTGCGATTCCCTCCCACCTGTCCGCCCCGTCCGTTAGACTCCGCAGTGGCGGTTGACCGTGGGCCGCAAGACGCCGGCACAGGGGGCTAGCGTTGGCAGACCGGCAACAGGGCGGCGACCTCCTCATCGTCGACAACGCGGATCTCTGGCGGGTTCAGGAGTATCTGCGGGAATGGGCCGACCTGGCCCACTCGTTCGACATCGCCACCGGCTACTTTGAGATTGGCGCGCTTTTAGCCCTCGACGGTCAGTGGCAGAAGCTCGACAAGCTCCGCATCCTCATGGGCAACGAGGTCACAAAGCGTACTCAGCAATCGCTCGTCGCTGGCATCAAGCGCGCACGCGAGGTGCTCGACGACAGCATGGAGAGCGAGAAGGAAAAGAACGACTTCCTCCACGGCGCGCCGGCCATCGTCGAGGCTCTGCAAAAGCGCCAGATCGAGTGCCGCGTCTACGGCAAGGAGAAGTTCCATGCCAAGGCCTACATCACGCATTCGAAGCACCGGGTCGTCGGCTCCACCGCACTCGTCGGCTCGAGCAACTTCACCTACCCGGGCCTGACGACCAACGTCGAGCTCAACGTCCAGCTGCGCCGTGAGGTCGAGCTGCTGCAGGAGTGGTACGAGCGGCACTGGGACGACGCCGAGGACATCACCCCCGAGATCCTCAAGGTCATCGAGCGTCACACGCGCGAGTACTCGCCCTTCGAGGTCTACGCCAAGGCGCTGCAGCAGTTCTTCCGCAGCCACGAACTGACCTCGGGGGAGTGGGAACAGACCAAGTCCGAAGTCTACCCGGTGCTCGACCAGTATCAGAAGGAGGGCTACCAGGCGCTCATGAAGATTGCGCAGCGCTGGGGTGGTGCCTTCCTCTGCGACGGCGTCGGACTGGGCAAGACCTTCATTGGCCTCATGCTCATCGAACGCCTCTGCCTGTTCGAGGGCAAGAACGTCGCCCTCTTCGTGCCGAAATCGGCGCGCACCGCGGTGTGGGAGCCGCACCTGCGCAGATACGTGCCGCACGTGTGGGGCGGAGCCAGCGACTTCAGCCACCTGGCCGTCTTCAGCCACACGGACCTTCTCCGCCAGCACGGGGACTGGCCGGCTCGGCTTGCCCGCGTACGCGAGATGGCCGATGTGATCGTGATCGATGAGGCGCACAATTTCCGCAACCCCGGAGTGCGCGCCGAAGGGGAGGATGAGCGCCAGTCACGCTACTGGCAGCTCTACGACATCTGCGAGGGCAAGCAGGTGTTCATGCTCACGGCTACGCCCGTGAATAACCGCCTGCTCGATCTGCAGCACATGATCGAGCTCTTCTCTCACCACGACGCGACGCACTTCGCGGCAGCGCCGCTCGGCATCCAATCCGTGGCGGGCTACTTTCGCAAGCTCGAGAAGGACCTCGAGACCTCACTGGCCGTGCGCGATGCCGACGACGACGGTGACGATGTGGAGACCGACCAAGCCGAGTTCGATCGCGTGCTGAGCGGTCAGGAGCTGTTTCGCGAGATCATCGTCCAGCGCAGCCGCACATACGTGCAGGAGAGCCAGAAGAAGCACGGCGGCAGCCAGGCGATTTTCCCCAGGCGCGCGGACCCGCAGGTCGTCGACTACTCGGTGGCCAAGACCTACGGACCGTTGCTCGAGACGTTCGAGCGGGCCTTCAACAAGAAGAATCCGCTGTTCACGCTGCCGATGTACTACCCGCTGTTCTACTACACCGGTGACGACCCAAGCATCACGGCCATGGACGAGGGTCGCCAGCGTCAGGTCGTTCGCCTCATCCGTCTGCAGTTCCTGAAGCGCTTCGAGAGCTCTCCGAAGGCCTTCGAGATGTCCTGCGGCACGCTGCTCAAGAAGCTGCTCGCATTCGTGACCGTGAACAGCGTCAGTCATGGGGAGAAACGGGCTCTCGATCTGTGGAAGCAGCGGCATGCGGACCTTCTAGGCTACGTGAAACGGGAGGAGAAGCAGCTGGAGCTTGGCGAGGAGCTCGAGCAAGAGGAGGACCTTGAGGACGACATCCTCTCGCCGGAGCTCCTCGCGATCTTCAAGCAGCTGCCACGCGAGGAGTTCAACGTCACGGACATGCTCATGGAGTCGATCGCCGATCTCGACCAGGTGGCCGAGTTCCTCGAGGCGCTGCAGAAGCTCAAGCCCAAGAACGACGACAAGCTCCAGCAATTGATCAGACTGCTGATGAGTGATCCCGTACTCGAGAAGCACAAGGTCATCATCTTCTCGGAGTACCTCACCACTGCCCGCTATCTCCGTCAGCAGCTCGATGAGGCCGGCATCACAGGCCTCGACGAGGTCGACAGCATGGTGAAGACGCCGAGGAACACCGTCATCTGGAGGTTCGCGCCGTACTACAATGAGTCGTCGAGCGCCGAGATCGCCGAGCTGGGGCAGACCGAGACCCGCGTGCTCATCTCCACGGACGTACTCTCCGAGGGTCTCAACCTGCAGGACGCCACAAGGCTCATCAACTACGACCTGCACTGGAACCCGGTGCGCCTCATGCAGCGTATCGGGCGCGTCGACCGGCGTCTCAACCCGCAGATCGAGGAGCGCCTTGTTGCCGACCACCCTGACCAGGCGGACGTCCGTCGCACCGTGGCCTTCTGGAACTTCCTACCGCCCGCCGAGCTGAACACGCTGCTGAGCCTGTACGCCGTCGTGACCCGCAAGACGCTGCGCATCTCCCAGGTCTTCGGCATCGAGGGCAAGAAACTGCTCACTCCCGATGATGACTACCAGGCCCTTCGGGACTTCGTTCACGCCTACGAGGGCACGACGACGCCCACGGAGGAGATGCACCTCGAGTTCCAGCAGCTGCTCATCGACGATCCCGAGCTCATCGCCAAGCTGGATGCCCTGCCCGGTCGTGTCTTCAGCGGCAAGCAGCGCCCCGCAGAGGCGACCGGCGCCGTCTTCTTCTGCTACGCGCTGCCAGCACCCGGGCTCACAGAGACGCCGGTGGAGTCGCCCGCCGATGCCTGGACCGAGGAGCTCGGCTCCACCGCCTGGTATCTGTATCAGGTGGACACGGGCGAGATCGCGGACGAACCGTCGAGGATCATCAACGTGATCCGATGCGCGCCCGACACGCCCCGCCATCGTGGCATCCCCGATGAGACTCTCTCGGACATCCGCGTCAAGGTCGAGAAGCACATCAAGAACACCTACCTCAAGAAGGTCAACGCGCCGGTGGGCGTGAAGCCGATTCTCAAGTGCTGGATGGAACTGAGCCGGGGGTAGCGCGGGATGACCCTGTCACATCGAGCCCGGTTACAGCTGACTCAAACCTTTCCTCAGCTCATCCGCTTCCTGCGCGACGAGATGGGTTGGCCGATCGAATCCGAGGATTTCGAGGATCTCACCTTTACCTACACGCCCGAGGAGCTCGGCATCGAATCGGGCAGCGCCGCCAAGATTGCGGAGATCCAGCGCCTCCGGCCATTGGTGTTGGACCAGCCGTGGGGCATCTTCTTCGTCAGGTTCGAGCCAAAGCGGTTGCCAGTTGTCGCTCTGCGTCGCATCCTCAGCGCCTTTGTGATGCACAGGCGCGTGTCGGCCGATAGTGCAGACCGTATGACGTGGGAGACCGACGATCTGCTGTTCATCTCCAACTACGGGGAGGACGAGGACCGCCAGCTCAGCTTCGCCCACTTCTCACCGAGCGCCGAAGGGAGCGGTCTGCCCACGCTCAAGGTGCTCGGCTGGGACAACCGCGACACGGCGCTGCATCTGGACCGCGTCGCCAAGGAACTGACCGAGAAGCTCGCCTGGCCGCATGACGAGACCGACTTGGCAGGCTGGCGCGAGACATGGAGCTCAGCCTTCACCTTGGGACATCGCGAGGTGGTGACCACCTCCAAGGCTCTCGCGGTTCGACTGGCAGCTCTCGCTCGCGTCATCCGTGATCGCATCAAGACGGTGCTGGCCATCGAGAACGAGAACGGCCCGGTGACAAAGCTGATGACCGCCTTCCGCGAGACGCTGGTGCACGACCTTGACCCCGACGACTTCGCCGACATGTACGCACAGACCATTGCCTACGGTCTGCTCTCAGCGCGCATCGCCGACCCAAAGTCGAAGACCACGGATGATCTCGGCGCACACATGCGGACGAACCCGCTGCTCCGCGAGCTGATGACGACGTTCGTGGACGCCGGCGCAAAGGGTAACAGGTCCCAGGGTGAGGGCGTCGACTTCGATGAGCTGGGCGTGAGCGAAGTGGTGGAGCTTCTCGACGACGCCAACATGGAGGCCGTTGTCCGGGACTTCGGGGACAGGAACCCGGAGGAAGACCCAGTCATCCACTTCTACGAGCTGTTCCTCAAGGAATATGACCCCAAGGAGAAGCTGAAGCGCGGGGTGTTCTACACGCCACGGCCAGTGGTCTCATACATCGTGCGCTCGGTGGACGAGCTCCTGCGCACGGAGTTCGGCCTCCAAGACGGCCTCGCCGATACGACGAATTGGGGCGAGATGGTCAAACGCCACAAGGACCTCAAGATCCCCGATGGCGTTCCGCCTGAGCAGTCCTTCGTCCAGGTCCTCGACCCCGCCACTGGCACCGGCACTTTTCTCGTCGAGGTCATTGATCTCATTCATCGCAGGCTAGTCGAGACGTGGCGGTCAGAGGGGCGCAGCCACGACGAAATGGACACGCTCTGGAACGACTACGTGCCGCAGCACCTGCTTCCGCGTCTTCACGGTTACGAGTTGCTCATGGCTCCCTATGCCATCGCCCACCTCAAGATTGGGCTCAAGCTTCTCGAGACCGGCTATCGGTTTCGAGGCACACAGCGAGTACGCGTCTACCTCACGAATGCGCTTGAACCGGCCCAGGACTTCTCGGGTCAGTTTGAGTTCGCAATCCCGGCACTCGCGCATGAGGTGCAGGCAGTCAACCATATTAAGCGGACGGCGCGATTCACCGTTGTGCTGGGCAATCCGCCGTACGCGGGGTTCTCCTCGAATGACGGTCCATGGATTAATGACCTCATGGAGTGCTACAAGGTGACGGTCCGCTCGGAGGAGCGCCAGATCCAGCGTCTCTCCAACGACTACGTGAAGTTCATGCGACTGGGACAGTGGCTCGTCGCTTCATCGGGCGCAGGCGTTCTGGGCTACATCACCGACAGTGGCTATCTCAACGGCATCCTCTTCCGAGACATGCGTGGGGCCATTGTGGAAGCCTTCGCACGTGTTCGAGCCCTGGATCTCCATGGTGTTGCGGTACGTGGCGCTGTCAGACTCGAGCTCGACGAGAACGTATTTGATATCACGCAGGGAGTCTCCATAGCTCTTCTCAGCCGCCCTCCCGATTGCCGTCGGTCCTCGGTGTTGTTTGCGGAAGTTCGTGGCGATCGTCGTCACAAGTACGCATACCTTGGTAGCTCGAGCGCGAGGAGTACAGACTGGGTAACACTCACGCCCACCCCACCCAAGTACCTCCTCGCTCCGATGTCTCACGACGCCACATACCACGCCTGGCCAGTATTCACGGATGTCATTGGGACAGGGCACCCGCGTGCCGACCGTGACGTGCGATACGGCACTGGAATCAAGACTCGACACGATGAGTTCGTGATCGGCTGGGACGCCGATGATGCTGTGAGGCGTGTCAAGCAGGTGGCCGACCGCCGGGAAAGTGATAAGGAGCTAATCAAGTCGCTCGGCCTGTGCACGACTGCTCACTTCTCTATTGCTGCAGCACGGCTACGCGCCGAAGCACACGATTTACACCGCTTCGTGCGACCCATCACGTACAGGCCGTTTGACACGCGCCAGTTCGTCTACCTGAGGGAATTCGTGTGCGAGCCGAAGCTCAAGACAATGCGGCATATGCTGCTCCCCAAGAACATGGCTATGGCGGTCCTGAGGAGAGACCGCCGGGAGAGTGGCACAGGTTTCTTCGTTGCACGCGGCCTGGTTGCCAAAGACATGGTGTCCAATCTCGACGACGCGCTGGTCTGGCCCCTGTACGTGACACAGGTCGTCGACGGCCAGCTCTTCGGTGCCGTGAGTGAAACCCCACTGAAGGGCAATTTCGCCCGCAGTTTCGTCGAACGCGCATGCTCGGCTACGGACCTGACCTGGCACGAATCCGGGAAGGGCGATCTGGTCCACTCCTTTGGGCCCGAAGATCTGTTCAACTACATCTACGCAGTCCTCTACAGTCGTGGCTATCGCAGTCGCTACGCTGAGTACTTGAAGCTCGACTTCCCGCACCTGCCACTGCCCAGCAGCACCAGTGCCTTTGGCGACCTCGCAAACCGCGGCGCTGAACTCGTTGCGATGCACCTGATGGAGTCGCCCAGGCTCGACGACTTCGTCATCACCTACAAAGGGCCGGAGAACCCCCAGGTCGGGCGGGTTGGTTGGTCGGACGACACTGTCTGGCTCGACGCTGCCGCCACCAAGAAGGGCCAGCCGGCCACAGCCGGAACCATTGGTTTCCACGGGGTCCCCGCGCCCGTGTGGAACTTCCACATAGGCTGCTATCAGGTCTGCGAGAAGTGGCTCAAGGACCGCAAGGGACGGACGCTCTCCGACGACGACATCGCCCACTACCAGAAGATCGTCGTCGCCATAGCCGAGACCATCCGCATCATGGGCGAGATCGACGAGGTCATCGCGGAGCATGGCGGGTGGCCTGGCGCGTTCCAGCAGGAGAGCCCTCAGGTGACAAGCCATGAGGCTCGGGACAACCGTTCGACCCCGAGTCGGCCTTAGTGGCAGCTGCTGACGGTAGCAGCCCCCCGTGGTTGCGTGGCGTCAGGGGGACGCAATTGTTGCCACTCATCCTTGAGGATCCGCCGATTCTGCGTGTCTCTGCCGGACCGGGGACTGGCAAGACCTATGGTCTCCGAAAACGCGTCCTGAGGCTCCTCCACCCGGACGGGCTAGGCCTGTCTCCGGACCGGGTGTTGGTCTGCGCATTCAACAGAGTCATCGCAGAGGACTTGAGGCGTGCGATCTCGGAGGAGCTGGAGCCGTTCAATCTGGCCCCACCGGTGATTAGCACCATCCATGCCCTGGCTGCTGCGCTCGCTCGGGAGAAGCCTCGTTTCCTGCTTCCGCAGGAGATAGAGGCGATGGTCTACGACGTTCGAACAGCTGATGCTGCGTTGGACGCGGCGTGTGGGGGGAGCCAGTCGGCCGTCATGAGAGCGATGCGCGATCATGAGGCTGGCCTGGGCAGCCACCCTGCACTGGCCACGCGCGTGCAGGAGTGGCTTGCCGACCATGGGGCCGACCTCGTGGGCGATTTACCTAGACGTGTGGAGACTCGCCTCAGAGGTGGGGATTTTCCCAACGAGCGCTACGACCACGTGATCATTGACGAGTTCCAGGACCTCACGGAAGTCGAGGCTCGACTTGCCATCGGGTTGCGTGAGGCCGATGGTCAGCTCGTCGTCCTGGGTGACCGGAAGCAATCCATCTACGCTTTTCGTGGCAACGAGGGTCGAGGCCTTGACGCCCTTTCCGACTACGTCACTGGCGAGATTGTCGATCGCAGCATGGATGAGTGTCAGCGTTGCCCGTCGGAAGTGGTGGGTCTGGCAAACGAGGTCATGGCGGTTTATGGAGAACCGCTGAGGGACGTCCAGGGGCCTGGTGGCCTGGTGCAGCAGGTGCATCACAGCACACCAGAGGCGGAGCACGCGAGGATTGCCAAGGAAGTCGTCTCGGTGTTCCGTGCTCGGCCGCACGACAAGCACCTCGTACTCGTGACCCGACGGAAGTGGGGCTACGAGGTCCGAGAGGCGATTCGCGCTCTCGATCCCGGCATCCGAGCCCAAACCGTGTTTGCGGAGGACATCCTTGAGACTTGGCCCGCGCGCGAGGCCTTCGTCTTCCTGTCGATCGTGGCAGTGTCTGACGATCCGGTCGCGCTGCGCGACTGGATTTCCTACAGAGAGCCGGATGAAAAGGGCAAGAACTGGAAGGCCCCCCAGCGGAATGCTGCAGCCTACCGATCCCTCCGCGAGACAGAGGGTGTGCTCACGCTGGCGCGCATCGCACGGATCGCCAATGGTCCGGTCTCCGATTTGCGTGGCTCCGGCAGGGCTCATGTCCTGAAGCGCTGCCAGCGCCTCCAATCCCTCTTGGCTGAGCTTCCCCCCATTCAAGATCCCTCGGCGGTCGTTGCCCACGTTCTTGACCCATCTCGCTGGGTACAGACAGCATCAGCGGACGCAGAGCTTGCCACTGAGGATATTCATCGTCTCCGCAGGGAAGCCGACCGCCTATTGACGGAGGGCGATGACATGCCGCTTGAGGAGCTCACCCAGAAGCTGAGATACCGCATTGCGACACGTGAGCCGTTGGGAGAGACAGAGCCGGCCGATGTGAAGATCGTCACTCTCTGGGGGGCGAAGGGCCTTACGGCCGACTATGTCTATGTGATTGGGCTATGCGACGAGGCACTGCCTGGACCCTATGACAAGGACGGCGGGGGCTTGACTGCGGCGGAGCATCAGCGAGAGCAGCTGCGACTACTCTACGTGACGGTGACCAGAGCGAGGCAGGTACTTGTGATCTCGAGGTCGACGAAGATCAAGCGTGGACAGGTACCCGCACTACATCTTGCGCATCGGCCCGACGGCGACAGGTTCTGGCAGCACCTTAGGCAGTGCCAGTTCTTCTCTCGAGTGTCACCAGCCGCGCTGCCCAGCTCCGTCGAAGGCCAAGACTGGAAGGGCCTGCAGCTCTAGGCGCCATCATGTGAGGCCACTCTGGTCCGTGATCTGCAACCATTCTGCAACCAAACTGCGCGGTCTTCATAGGCGCGCGTTGGGGCTGCTCGGGAAGCCCGCTTTGCGATTCCCCGTAAATCAATGACTTCTTGTGACTATTAGGTATTACATATGAGTTCACTAATGGCCCTTGCCCGGCGGAGGTCAGGAGCGGTCACTCACGCGCTCGCCCGCATCGCCAGAACAGGCGATTCGTGCTCTCCGTCAGTTCTGTCTCTTCTGTCGCTGCCGCTGTACGTCGCCCCGCGACCGCAGGGGGCGAGGTCGAGCGCCATGCCGGCGTTCATCGTGCGCATAGCACCGGCCAGCCGCTCTTTGCGCGCCAGACCTGCTCACCGAGAAGAAGCAGCCCGGCGGGATTCGGGCAGTCCGGCATGAACTGCGCAAGGGTGCGGTAGTTTGAACGACCACTCGTAGTCGGCAAGTTCGGGGTACCGCGACAGCGCGAGACCCGCGGTGCCCGGGTCTGCGAAGGTGTGTTCTCTCGCACGTGCTCGCAGGTTGGACGCTCTGCCGGAATACACGAAGCGCGTGTTCCAGTACCGGGCAAGCGCTGGGTCGTGCTGCGCACACCGAGCGGCCAGATCGTAGTTCTTGACCGAGACGACCTTGCCGGACCGCTTCTGGGTGTACCGCGGTTGCCAGAGCGCTTGGCGAGCGAGGACATCGAGCGGGGCGGACGTCTCGATGAAGTACCAACCAGGCTCGGCAGGAACCTCGACCCGGGCAAGCCAGCCCGCGCTGTTCAAGTCGATCGCGACCGATTCGTACTGACCCTTGACGTAACTGCGGAGCGCGTCCATGTGCGGCCCATCTGTGATCGTGCGATCTGCCTCGTTGGGGAGATCCTGGGGCCTCAAGTCCGCCTATGAGACCGACGGCCATGGCTCACGCGGTTCCCACGTGTGCGGCCCCCTCCAGCGCACGACCGCTCCGGTCGTGCGGCATGGTCACCCGATTCTATCGCGGTAGTCGGCCAGATAGCTTGCCTGTCTCAAAGGCGGAACCTGTCCGCCCCGTCGCGTATGCTAATCAAGTAATTCATGAGCTCGGCTGACACCTGCTTCCACGGAGTGCGATCTGAGATGAGCGACCTCGCATGAGCGCAGCAGCAAGCGCCCCCCGTCGGCACCACTACGTGCCCGCCTCGTACCTCCAGGGTTTCACTGCGTCCGGTAATCGTCCTGACTACCTTTGCGCTCACGACTATGAGGACAAGAAGTCATTTCGCTCCAAGCCGGACGGCGTCGGGCACGTCCGCGACCTCTATCGATTCCGAAGCAATCCAGCCACTGACATGGACATGGATATCGAGGAGGCTCTCGCCAAGATCGACGCCGATGGTGCTCGCGTCATCGCAGAGCTTGACGAGACATTCGGTGGGCCTGAGACCGAAGACGAGGTCGGCGAACTCGACCCGGCGGACATGGTGGTCCTGCTGCACTACGCATGCATCATGTACCTGACCTGGGTTCCGCAGCTAATCGGGGTTCTGGTGTGCATTCGGGCATATATGCCCTGCTCAGGAGCCTGAGGCCTGGGCAGAATCCCGGAATGTCATAGATACACGTTCTGCCTAATAAGTGTTGCG
>Ga0209585_10000161_pt1 | contig 26018 bp, 24 predicted proteins | sample NGEPerone_FD_185491 | JGI IMG/M metagenome (GOLD analysis project Ga0209585, IMG submission 185491) | Arctic peat soil microbial communities from the Barrow Environmental Observatory site, Barrow, Alaska, USA - NGEE Permafrost154B-one... | ecosystem: Environmental > Terrestrial > Soil >... | reverse complement strand
CGTCGTTGACACCTATGACGGGATATTTAAGCGCGCCTTCTGCCGCCATTGCCTTTAGCCTGATCACGCCTGTCGTCGTTTCCTCACAGCCGCCCATTATCGCACTCAGGTATTCTTTGTGATCACCATGAACCGTGGCGATGACGTCCGCGCCGTCGTCAAGTGTGACCTGCGGCCCGATCTTCAGTGCCTCTTCCATACAAGTGTAGTACTCGTCATCGCTTTCACCGCGAAAGGCGCAGACTATAATCCCGCTTTTTGCGAGGGCGGCTGCGACATCATCTTGTGTGCTGAGGGGATTTGAGCCCGTAAGTGCTACATTTGCTCCTCCGGCTTGTAGCGTACGAATGAGGTTTGCCGTCTCGACTGTTACGTGCAGACACGCGGTGATGTTAATCCCGTCGAGCGGCTTTTCGCGCGCAAACTCAGTCTTAATCCGCTCAAGAACAGGCATATGCCTGCGTGCCCATTCAATCCGTTTTTCACCTTCACCAGCGAGGTTTATGTTCTTGATTATATTCTTCATCGTAAACTCTCTCGTTTATTGTGCTTCATGTGACGTAACCATACGATTTATATAGGTACCAATGATAAAGCCAACCGGTAAAAAGGTTGTCAATAGCGGAGCGAATCGAAATACAATGTCTAAGAATAGCTTTTTATTCACCTCAGAATCGGTCACGGAAGGGCACCCAGACAAGGTTTGTGATCAGATAGCAGATGCGATATTGGACGCGATCATCGAGCAAGATCCTAGGAACGCTCGCGTTGCGTGCGAAGTGGCGGTGACGACGGGGCTTGCTGTGGTGATCGGAGAGATTACCACAACGTGTAGCGTCGATATACCAAGCGTGGTGCGAGATACGATCCGTGACATAGGCTACGTCGATTCACGATTTGGGTTCGATTCGGACACCTGCGGCATCGTGGTGTCAATCAAGGAACAATCGCCCGACATCGCCCAAGGTGTCAACAAGTCTCTCGAGTGCCGGATCACGTCCGCGAACGAGGGCGCCGTGGAAATTGAGTGCGAACCCGCCCTTTCCTCTGTCACCGAGGACGCTGAGCTTGGCGCCGGCGATCAAGGAATGGTGTTCGGCTATGCGACAAACGAGACGCCGGAGCTTATGCCGATGCCGATATTGCTCGCTAATAAGCTTGCGTTGCGACTAACTGAGGTGAGAAAGTCAGGAGAAATAAGTTACCTCGGGCCCGATGGAAAGACGCAGGTGACGGTAGAATATGTTAACGACGCTCCGGTACGCGTCGACACGGTCATTGTCTCTTCTCAACACACTGCTGATGTCGCGCTTGATACCATTGAACGTGACGTTCGGGCAAAGGTTATCGACGTCGTGATCCCACCTTCTATGATGGACAACGACACGAAGGTGTTGGTCAACCCGACAGGTCGGTTTGTCATCGGCGGTCCTAAGGGCGATGCCGGTATGTCAGGACGAAAAATCATCGTTGACACGTACGGGGGGATGGCGCGACACGGAGGCGGTTCTTTTTCAGGAAAGGACCCGACAAAGGTCGATCGGTCAGCGGCTTACGCAGCGAGGTATATCGCAAAAAACGTCGTTGCGGCGGGACTTGCTGACAAGTGCGAGATCCAAGTCTCTTATGCAATCGGCGTAGCGCAGCCGATCGCGATTTACGTCAATACGTTTGGCACGGCCCACATATCAGAAGCGACTATCGCTGAGCTTATAATGCGACGTTTCACACTCACCCCGGGCTGGATTATCAACACTTTTCGATTGAGACGGCCGATCTACCGACAAGTCGCTGCTTATGGGCATTTTGGACGCGCCGATCTTGATCTACCGTGGGAGCGCGCCGACAGCGCAGGGGCGCTCCAGAGTGATTTAAACGCGCTGAAGATGCGCTGAAAGCATAGAGCACGTCGCAGAAGTTTGGTTATACCAGGGTAGCCACAGACCAAACGTAATGTGCGGGGAATGATCGATTGAAAATTGGAATTTTGGGGACTATATCGTGGAGGACCCCACCACAACACTATGGGCCCTGGGAAACTGTCGTGCATCACCTCACTGAGGGGTTAGTCGAGCGAGGTTACGACGTTACCCTCTTTGCGACCGGCGATTCCATAACGAATGCTAAGCTTGAGTCGGTGTGTGCGCACGGCTTCTACGAAGATGAATCACTTGACGCTGGCGTCTGTCAATGGCTCCATATTTCGAACGCTTTTGAAAAAGCGCGTGAATTCGACATTCTTCACAGTCACTATGATTTCTATCCGTTGACTTTTTCGCGGCTTACGAGCACGCCTCTCCTAACGACTATTCACGGATTCTCTTCTGAACGGATTCTTCCTGTATACAGGAAATACAGCGATAGCTATTACGTGTCCATCAGCAACAGCGACAGAGCTGAGGGTCTAAACTACGTCGCCACCGTATACAACGGGATCGCAGTCGACTCCTTTGACTTTAGCGACGCTCCGGATGATTATCTCCTCTTCTTCGGGCGCATATCTTATGACAAGGGCACTCATCGCGCTATCGAGGTGGCAAAGGAAACGGGTATGACACTTAAGATCGCCGGGCTCGTTGCGAGTGAACATCGTGCCTACTTCGAGAAGTACGTTAAGCCTGAGATTGATGGAGAGCAGATACAATATCTCGGCATGGTGAACGAAGAAACGAGGAACGAGCTTTTCAAGCAGGCTTATTGTAACTTGCACCTGATTTCGTTTGCGGAGCCGTTCGGCCTTACTCTCGTGGAGTCTCTCGCCTGTGGAACGCCCGTAATTGCGACAAATAAAGGAAGCGTCCCAGAGATACTTATCGATGGAGAGACCGGATTTATCGTCGAGAGCGTACGCGACGCTATCGATAAGGTGGCCCGCGTTCCGAGCATTCGACGGCAGAACTGTAGGAGACGCGCCGAGTTCTTTGACGTGGATCGCATGGTAGACGGGTACATCAAAGTCTATGAAACGATCATGGAGCGAGAAGCTAAGCAATCGGCTTTTAAGTAATGAACCCCATCAAGCTTCGGACACTCTACAGATACGTCTTTTCTGACGACACGTCGACGCTATTCTTCTTTGCTTCCCTCACTTTTTGCCTCGCGCTCTGGAACTTAAACATCTTCATCAATGATGAGGTCACGCTCGCGGCACAGCTTATCAATCTCGGACACGGCGTTCTTTCGCTAGAGACAACGCCGACGAGGCTTTACGAGGGTCTGAGCTTCGGAGGGTCGGGGCCGATGCTCGCATTTACCTACCAAGGCCACGTCTACGCGTTCTATACACACGCGCTCGCCGTCTTTGCAGCGCCCTTTTATGCTCTTTTATACATCATTAGTGCTACTGTCGGGATCAGGCTCTTCTTTGCCTCTCTCTGGTCGTTCAGCATATTCATGGTCAGCTGGCTTTTGGGAAAGCGTTGGGGTAAGCCACGGCTCGGCCGCGACCTCGGCGCGTTCGTAGCGCTTGGCCTGCTCATTATCAACATCTACGTCGCGACGAAGCTGCCGCCGCTTGTGTTCGACCAGTGGGGCGCTTTGATGGCTATCCAGCTGTTCAATATCCTGGCAACATCAGCCATCGTACTCTTCTCACTGAGCATCTTTCGGAGGTACTTTGCCAATGGTCGCATCGCTGCGTTCGGTGCTGCGTATATACTCGTTGCCACGCCAGTCACGTTCTGGGCAGTGTCAGCAAAGGATCATACAGCGTCGGTCTTGCTGATCGTAGCGAGCATTTGGAGCCTCTATATGTACCTTCTGGACGGAAAAACGCGTTATCGCTACCTTTCGTACATCCTTGTGGGAATTAGTTTTTGGGTACGGGTATTTGACGCCATTCCACTCCTTATCGCCATCGTTTTAACGGATTTGCTGACATCTGAGGGGCGGATTAAAGCATTGATTACGGCTGCGGTGACGGTCACGCTCGGAATGGTCCCATACTTCATTAACAACTTCCTACTGTTTGGGAACCCGTTCTTGTCGCCAGTCTATCTAAGTGCCCACCAAGAAATCGCTCAGCAGACTTCAAGCGCTGCAGCGAGTACTAGCTCAGCACTCTTCGCCACGATTCAACGGCTTCCAACGCTCTTTTTTAGCACGTGGGATGTGCAAAGCAGTGCTAACTGGCCGCAGCATCTGTACCACGTGCTGTTCTACGTTAACATGCCGGTGACGCTTTCGATCTTCCAGATATGCCCTCTCTTGATAGTTCCCCTCTTTGCAGCGCTTCCCTACGTTGTGCAAAAGCTTTCGAGCTTCAAGAGGGGCGCCGTGCGTCTGAAGATAGAAAAGAAACGGGCAATCGCAGTTACATTTTTCGTCTGTATCGTCGCACACCTAATAATCTATGCGCCGTTCCAAGAGCAGGGATTTGGACTTGACATGCGGTACTTCTTGCCTCTTTATATCCCCCTCCTCTTTTTTACGCTCGCAAGTATCCGTGACGTTCTTATGTTTGAAGGGCGCATTGAACGTGCATTCGCTGCCGCGTGGATTATCTTTGCGGGTCTAGTTCTTGTGTATATAGCGCTGTTCGCTTTAAAGACTAGTAATTTGATCAGCTCGTTGAGTTTCCCGTTTATAGGGGCCTTAGGAGTTATCACTGCAGCCCTTATGGTCCTCTTTGTGCCGTACTTCGTCGGCTATCGGAAAGGAGTAAAAGAGCTGGCGATCTTGGTAGGGTTTGCCACGTTTGTCTCTTCATATTGGCTGATTTTTGCGTCCTTAGTGTGGCAAAAGACCCCTATAGGCGTCCCTCGGCCTGGAATGATCCTCCCTATTATGGAGGTTATTCATCGTGTTATCATGGTGGCAATTGGTTCTTAACCTAAGGGACTGCCGCCCATCGCTGAGGCTTATCGTTCTCGCCGCCGCCTATCCCGTGCGTTCTTCACATCGCGCCTCGAACCCTTTTTCACTGCCTCTCCTTCGACATAGTCGTATCGATCGAGAAATCGATCGAGCCTCGACAGAAACCCATCGGAACTTCCGTATTGAGGCCGGACGTCTCTTCTGAATTCTTGAGGCCGGCTCGGTGGTGCATATCGTGACGTTTGCTGTCTCTGAACAGCAGCGCGCCCGTCCTGCGGCCGTCGTTGTGGCGACATCTGAGAGGGTGCGTACGTACCAGGACTGGGGCGCACAACGGGTTTTGGGATGCGTCGCCGTCGTTCGGTCGCCGTACGGCCCAACCCTAAGAGGAAGTAGAAGGCAAAAAGGACTAATCCGCTTAGCGCTGCGAGAAGCGGCAAATCTGCAATGTTGAGAACGGCCACTCCACCAAGCGCGAGTATCGGGTACGCCAGCACGACACACGTGTGTGCAATGCTCTTAGTAAGATCGAGAGCGAAGTAAATCAACAATGTCGGAACAAAAAAGATGCTAAAAAACGCCACGACTTGAAAGAAGACTGAGAGTTTGTAGAATCCGAATGCAGAGGGCTCAAGCGGATTGGAGCTGAATACGACCAGTACAAAAAGAAAAAAGAGAAGGTAGATGAAAGCTGGCAAGCTCGCTAGATCGGTAAAACCGAGCACCGATGCGTCTTGTTCACGTCTCCCGTATTGGGCCGGACTGTCAAGGGGCTCCCTCATTAAACCACGTAGTTTTTAAGGGTTTGGGCTTATTTAAATAATTTCATTGTGCGCTGTTTCGGCGCACGTTTGCATACGGAAGCACCTGAAGTAAGGCGTATGGGGCACGCGTTTCCCCAAAAGGGGCATCTGGAGTTAATGATACGGAGAGACCGGCGTGTTTTGCGGCTGTAGGTGCTGAATGTGAGGGGGCAGCAGAAGAACGTTCGACGGTTTACATCAGCGGTCAAACCTCGGATAAATGCGGTCTTTTCTGTTAGTCGGATACTTTCGCCGATCGCTTAGGTAAGCTATACGCCTCATCAAAAAGAGCAAGAAACCGACGTAACTCGACAAAATACGAGATCATTCGTCCTAGCATCAGTTGGTGCATACCTGCTCAAGGGCAGGCTGGGAATCGAGGATTTGAGAAACGTGACCATTGAAGAGAAGGAACTTCAGCTTCAGCAGTCTTTTCGCGACAGAACCCGTCATCCGCCGTGTGTTCGTCATCTTTTACGTCACGGTGTGCCCTCTGACTTGGGGTGCAATGAGGCGCGTACACTCCTCGCACGATATGTGGTGACGAAAGGGCTGAACGACGTGCAAGGAACAAAAATGGTAAAGGCGATGTTAAAGCACTCCGACGCTTTAAGTGCCGGTGTGCGGGGGAGGAGCGAGTTCAACCAGTTTGCGGAATGCCTTTCACAGGCTCGAGATAATCCAAAGATGAACCATTGGAGCTGTGAGGACGTTTGGTCCAGCAAGAAACTCCGAGAACGTGGGGCGTGCACCGGCTGGGGCTGTGAGTACTATAATCCAGAGCCATGTGACGAATCGAGTCGCCAAAGTAGCACGACCGGGGCCCAGATAGAGCAGGAGGCCCTTACATATTTGTTAAGCAATCCGGAGAGCATCAGCGAAGGGCTGAGGGCGGACCTCTGTTGTGAGGGGTTTATTGATGAGTTTGGATGCAGAGATGGCACTTGTGTGCCTCTCAATCGCGTGCTCTGGCACGTATGTCGGTACCTCGCCTATCACGGCCGACCGATTCGATGCACCACTATTTTGGCTAGCATCTCTCGAAGCCCTGAAATGCGACCGCACGTAGATGAGATAGAACAATATGTACAGCGGCTTCAAAGCCACCCACCGTGCCGGCACGACCGATTTATCGAGTGTTTGAACGTCATTGATGCGCGCGGGGCTAGGCTACGGGCCCAAGAACTCGTTCGTCAAGCTGCGGTTGCGTTGGCGTCGAGCGCCCTACCACTTGATGTCATTTTGAGAACTCTCGGGGAGCAATCAAGTGCCTTGTCGATCACGGCGTGCGATAATAACCACCTCTTTGAGCGAGACCTCAGTGACTTCATGACGCACCTTTTCTCCAACAGGTGCGGCGCTGTTCCCACCCCCTCAGAGTGGCTAAACGCTTCTTTGGGCGGCGGCTGGAAGCCAGGCAGGGTATACGTAGTCAATGCATCGTTGGCCGTGGAGGCCACGGACTTCAGTGCGTGGTGTGCTGAATTTGCCGCACAACGCCGGTTCCCCACGGTGTTCGTAAGTCGCGGAATAAGCAAGGAGGACTTCACGGAACACGCACTGGCACGACACTGCGGTGTCGATGCAAAGGAGCTCTCGCAGTATCGTAATAATGGCGTTTACGACGGGGATGCAACGATATTGGAGCGGGTAGTTGAGGCAGGAGAACGATTGAGCAGGCGAATAGCTCCCTATCTTGTAATGATAGAGGCAAATTCGGAAATGACCGCTTCAGACGTGAGACGCGCCGTACGCACTGCTCAAGATCGAGTTAGCGCGGATCATGATCTACCAACGCTGCTAATTCTTGATCAGTCCCTGGTTCAGCCGTCCGATAGCGAGAAACCCTTGGATCCTATTCGAAAAAGAGTCCATTTCAACGAAAACTCGCTGGTCGAAGGCGTAAAACGCCAGGTGCAAGATTCCGCAGTGGCGATAATCGCGGCCTTTTCGAGAATTGAGGCTAAAAGCCAAGCGCAATCCGAAAAAGAAGAAGCAAATACAGCGCTTTTTCACCGAGACTTGGGGGGGCTACATCCCGCTGATTGTACGTTAACGCTCCAATCAAAACACGTCAAGGTGAGGGGCACAACGCTTGAAAAAAAAGTGGATCAGTTTGATCTTGCACGAGAGTGGTACAAAAGGTCATATCCCCGATTTCAAGGGCACATCGATCGGCTTTTTGACGAGGCGGGAGGGGAACATCCTTTGGATGAGGCAACTAGTAGTTACGCACGAATATCGCTTTTTGGGAAGGGGGCAAGGACACTTGCCAATCCGGTTATAATTTACGAATGGCTGTATCATCGATTTAGAACGCTGGATATGGAACCGACGGGTTTAGAAAAGCATGGGTGTATGGCGTTCGATAAAGACTCACTCTAGCCGTGGTTTAAGCCTTCTTGAGTTTCGGCGCACACATCACTGTTGACCACCGATATACAGAAAGGTACTTGTAACAAATTGAGTGAGTAGTTCGTTAGATTTGGCTGGGCATTGCAATGGCACACATTCATTTTCCCGACGGCGTTCTCCCTATCCAATGGGTCCTGTTTTGGTGGTTGTTAGCCCTTGCTTTGCTTGTTGTTGCACTCATTGTGACCAGAAAGCAGGCGATCCCGACTCAGCGGTTGGCAATCGCAGGCATGCTTGCAGCCGTTTCTTTTGCAGTTTTCCAAATCGATATCCCATTTGCAGGCGGCGTTCACATGAACCTCACTCCGCTGATAGGGATCTTAGCAGGGCCTGGTATCGGATCGTTAATTATCCTCATTGTTAACCTCTTAAGCGCGGCTGTAGGTCATGGGGGGTGGGGGCTTGTGGGCGCTAATACGCTTGTGAACTTCAGTGAGATCACGGTAGCGTTCTACGTCTTTAGAATGACAAGAGGACGACTTGAGATGTTCACGAGAGGTGCCGTAGCTGCGATCTTAGGACTGCTCGTCGGCAACGTTGCTTTGCTCGCCGTTTTAGTAATTTCAGGTATTCAAGGAAGCGACCTGCACGGCGTCGCGTTGCTTACCTACTTGATTCAGATTCCCATACTTAACATGATTGTAGCAGTCCCCGAGGCTATCATTACCGGCTTTGTCGTTGATTATTTAGGCAAGGTTCGACCCGATCTTCTTGGTGAATGATCTCTAAGTCCCCATTATCGGTTCCTTTTTGAATCCCGCAGCGGGTAACCTCAGGGTTAACGGCTCACTTCTTAAACTGGCTATAAAGCCTGATTCACCCCCTGCTCGCGAAAGTCGTTGCGTTCAAGACAACTAAAGTCACACAGCGCACGCAATCCGCGCTTGCACGTCGTGAAGTGCCCTTAAGATGCACGTCTTCACTTCATATCAACGACCACAGCCGTTCCGTATGCCAAGATCTCCTGCATGTAGTCAGAGATCTCTGACGAGTCAAAATAAGCGCTTATGATGCCGTTTGCTCCGACTGACTTAGCGTGCCCAACCAGCCGATACAGCGCCTCGTCTCTCGCGTGTTGCATCATCTCGACGTATTCGTGGATCTCTCCTCCAGCGATAGAACGGAGCCCAGCTGTAATGTTCCTCCCGAGTCCTCTGCTCCTAACTGTAAGGCCGTAGATGAATCCTCGTGTTTCTACGATCTTGTATCCCGGGATCCAGTTTGAACTTACTACTAATACCCCGTCTATAGTAATGGGGGATGGTGCTGTTGTTCCCCTGCTTATGATATCTCCCGCCTCTGTCTCACTTACCCCCGTTCCACATTGAATGCAGAACTGTGCGTTTTGGGGTAGCTGAGCACCACAAGCCTTGCACGTATCTTTTTCGCTCATTTATACCTCCATTCTGTGTCTGGGTAGACCAGTGATATCCATGAACAGTGGTCAGTGGTCTCTAAAGCTTAAACCTTCTCAAGCGGGCTGGCCTGGAGATGCGGCTGAAAGTCGGTCGTACGATTCTTTCCACAATGCGACTTGCTTTGTGCACCGACATATTCCTTAAGTGATATTGCGATAGTGATAACAAGCGTGTCGATCTCGAAGAGTTAAAATAGAGGGCCATTATCACAATGCACTAGTAGCTAGCCTTTGTCGACTTGCTGCGGTGCCCCCCACAAAAGACTACAGTATGAATCTGCGCCGCCGTACCCGGTTTGAAAGGGCTTAACGTCAATCATGCGCTGGTGTGATTGCCGCACTCGCCTACCACATAAATGAATATTGCGGTATAAGGACTCCAAAATGACGTCAGTGAAGAATGGGCCACTTCTTATCACGTGCGGGTTACCTTACGCGAATGGCCCCTGCCATATCGGTCATCTAAGGACGTACGTCCCAGCAGACATCTACGTTCGCTGTCTTAAAAAGCTCAAACAGAACCCGCTTTTCGTGTGTGGTTCTGATACTCACGGAACTCCGATCGTTATTAACGCTGAACAGCAGGGGACCACACCTGAGAAGCTTTCCGCTTACTACCACCGCTACTGGCAGGACATCTTCAAATTATTGGCAGTTGACTTCAATCATTATGGAAACACCGATGCGCCTACAAATCACTTCAGAACGCAGGAAATCGTAAAAGCGCTGCAAGAAAACGGCTACATATATCCGCGGGTCGTAAGATTGGCTTATTGTCCGAACTGCGATCGCTTCCTACCAGATCGGTATGTAGAAGGGGTGTGTTTTTTTTGCGGGATGCCAGCACGTGGAGACGAGTGTGACCAAGGGTGTGGGCGCCATCTCGAAGCGGGAGAAGTCGTCGATCCGAAGTGTAAAACGTGCGGAGCAAGTGCTGAATATAGAGAGGAGGAGCATTTCTTCTTTAAACTGTCCGCGTTTAAGGACTTCTTGTTAACGTATCTTGAGACACTCGGAGGAACCGCCAACGCCCGCAACTATGCACAACAATGGGTGACAAATGAGCTCAAAGACTGGAACATTTCACGAAACCTCTCATGGGGGGTTCCATTTCCGGGAACCGACCTCGTCGTCTACGTGTGGGTTGACGCTCCTATTGGGTACGTTTCGTTTACCGAAGAGGCAACGAGCACGTGGGAAGACTACTGGAAGAAAGAGTCGACTATTATTCACTTCATCGGTGGAGATATAATCTACCATCACGCCGTTTTTTGGCCAGCGCTGCTAAAAGGAGCAGACTACACGAGGCCCACGGCCATCGTTGCCTCAGGAATGGTTAAAATCGACGGCGAGACTTTTTCCAAAAGCCGAGGCAACGTCGTCTGGGTTGATGACGATTACCTCGACCACGGGTTCCATCCTGACCTGCTGCGGTATTATCTCGCGAGTTACACCTCACACACGAAGGAACTGAATTTTTCGTGGAAGGTATTTGAGGAAAAAGTGAACCATGAACTCGTCGGATCCCTTGGCAACTTTATTTATCGGACACTGCTCTTCGCTTACAAAAACTTCGGCTATGTTCCAGATACACCAGTTGACGCGGCGATAATCGAGCGAATAGCGGCGACTCGTGAGAAAATGGTGAACGCGTTGGAGGAATATGAGTTTAAGAAGCTCGTCGACGTGGCGATGTCCTTGTCAGACTTCGGCAACGCCTATTTCCAGTCCAAAGCGCTTTGGAAACTCGTAAAATCTGACAAGGAAGCGTGTGCGCGAGAAGTCAAGAACTGCATTCAGCTTGTGAAGGCCTTGGCGGTACTTTTGGAACCAATTATGCCGTCGACAATGAAGGGGGTGCAGGCTCAGCTCGGTGTTACCTCGACCCATTTCTCGGATGCCACCGTTGAGGTTGAACCGTTGCGGCTGAGCCAGCCGACCCTTCCCTTTGCCAAGATCGATGAGAAAAAGATCGTGGAACTAGAGGCCACACTGAGTAGGAGAATGGCAGGGTTAGTTCAGAAGGCTCCCGCGGACGAAGTTGGGACCACAACAGCGGCAATCGAGCTAGAAGATTTTAAGAAGATGGATCTGCGGATAGCTCGCATTTTAGAAGCCGAATCGGTCAAGAAATCTGACAAGCTCCTGCGAATCACGCTGCAATTGGGCGATGAAACGCGGCAAGTTGTTGCAGGAATTGCCAAAGACTACTTGGCCGAGGAACTCATTGGCACTGACGTTATCGTGCTTGCAAATATCCGCCCTGTGAAGTTGATGGGTGTGGAATCTCACGGCATGCTTCTCGCCGCCGAACACGAGGGGAGAGCGGTACTGATTCGACCATCGAAAAAGGTTCCATCGGGAACTAAAATCAAATAAGAAGTTGATTGAACGTGACAAGCTCAAAGCGAAGCGAGCGGATAGTAATAACGGTTACGGGCTCTGACCATTCCGGAATCGTCGCAGCTTTGGCAAACTTGTTAGCGACTGCCAATGCCAACATCGAAGACATCAGTCAGACTGTCGTATCTGGTTTGTTCACGATGATCATGATCGTTGACATTGGCTCTGCAAACTTTGAGGAGTTAAAAAAAGGCTTGGAATCAATCGGAGTAGCTCAAGGGGTGCTAGTCACCGCCCAGCACGAAAACATCTTCCGCTACATGCATCGTGTATAGGGTCGAATATGGTCTAAGATTGACACAGCTGCGCTTCGCAAGCATGTCCGCGACATCTTGCTAAGCGTATTAGCGAACTAGAGGGGAGGGGGCTCAAAGGACTCTTCTTTCGCCATCAATGGTCGCTCGCACATCATTTGCGCACCACCACAATCTCTCTTGTTAAACTCTTGTGGACGTATTGAGCGTGACGCTCCTCAATCGTGAAACCTGCATCTAAAACTTCACGATCAATTGGGTTGTGCGATATCAAAACGGCACGCGCGCCAGACTTGAGTACACGAAGGATTTCGTCCAAGGCCATACCCGTCAGTTGCTCCAGCGATTGGGCGCGTATGCTGACAGAACGTCCATATGGAAGATCAGTTGTGACAGCGTCCACGCATTCATCTTTTAGCGCCAACTGCTTAGCGTCTTGAACTAGCAAGGAATTCACTATATCATAGTAGTCGAGATTCATCTTTGTTCCAAACACCATCCTGTTGTCAACATCTGATCCTACAACAGTTGCTCCGATAAGCCCTGCTTCAAGAAGCAAACCTCCAGTGCCACAAAAGGGGTCGAATAAGAGTTCATGAGCGTTTATACCAGAGAGGTTCACCGCGGCTCGTGCGATCCGAGGCAGTAGTACACCGGGATAGAAATATGGTCGAAAACGGGGGCGCCGCGATTCAAATTGCGAGCGATTGATCTGAGTTAACGTCTTTCCAATTATGCACACGTCTTCGCTAAGCAATGCCCTCACGAGGAGCTGCGGATGCGCAAGGTCTATCTCAAATCCGCGCTCAGCAAGGGCTTTTCCGATTGTAGCTTCAACGTCGACGCTTCTTAGACCGTGCCCGATTCGCTTAGCTCGGACAGCGACGCTGACACGAGGTAGTTCAATGCTTTGAGCCGCTTGGTAAATAGACGTGAGCTTTTGTGCGCACACGTCCTTAACTTCGATGACTGCGTGCGTCATCGCAAGTCGATTGGCCAGCCGGTGGTCGTAGATTTCGACGTCCATTACAAGCACGCGCTCTATCTCTTGAACTACAAAGCCGCGGAAGATGGCGAGAACCTCAGCTCGCGGAATGCTTTCACTCTCTCCAGATAGCTCGAATGCTAGTCTCATTTTGTTCGCTCGCCGATGTTTATCGTGCGCGCTAGGTGTTGTTTAGCGTATCGCACGCAAATGCAGTTCGATCTAACTTAAACCTTGGTTGGCTTTTACGACCCTCCAACGACCTGAACTGGAGTCATAGCGCGCATGTGTATATGCTAACACCCGAGGTAAATAAAATTGCTGTGGGCGTGTAATTGCCAAGCAAGCGAGATTTTGGGCTGATTTACTCTCAAAACAGCAACGAGCGCCCCCTTAACGTTATATATAAAAAGCCTTTATAAAGCAACAAAGAGGGGGAAGTTATGGTTGGAAGGAAGGGAGATGCAATGGTTGGAGACGCAACGATTGAACCGCGGGACACTATCAAAATTGAAAATGTTGTTGCCTCTACCGGCATTGGGCGAGAAATTAATTTGAAGCAAGTAACGCTTGAGTTAGAGGGCGCAGATTACGATCCTGAACAGTTTCCGGGCCTCGTCTACCGCACCAAGGACCCGAAGACCGCTGCACTCATCTTTCGATCGGGAAAAATCGTTTGCACGGGCGCAAAGAGCATAGATGACGTGTACAAGGGTCTGGAAAACGTATTTCAAAGCCTCAGAAATATCGGAATCGACGTCGAGGGAACGCCGGAGATCAAGGTGCAAAACATCGTTGCGTCCGCGGATCTTCACGCAGTTTTGAACTTAAACGCAATTGCCATCGGCCTCGGGCTTGAGAACATTGAGTACGAGCCCGAGCAGTTCCCCGGTCTTGTCTACCGGTTGTCGGAGCCTAAGGTGGTCGTTCTTTTGTTCGGTTCCGGCAAACTGGTTGTCACAGGTGGTCGAAAGCCCGAAGACGCGGCTAATGCGGTCGATCGGATCGTGAAGGAGCTTAAAAGCCTGAGTCTCTTATGAGCTGACCAGGCTCACTGCTGAATGATTATTCCTGAATCAGAACGCTCATCCGCGCCGTTAGTTGGAGAGAAAGTGTTCTCCCATCCCGACATGGAGAGAGCAAATCAGTATGTGCTGCGTGAATATACTCCGCCCGTACGCAACGTCTGCGTTTTTGTGCCATGCGCTAAAGTGAAGCCGTATCACACGAGTCCGAGTCATAGGAATTATGATAAGGTCATTTTCAGCGTTTTAGCCCCGGAGGAAGTGCATATCGTTGCATTTGGGACGTGTGGCGTAACGCCGCGGGAACTCGATACCGAATATCCCTTCGCTAATTATGATTTCGTGCTTGGCAATTGCAACGTCCTATCCGTCAAGAAGAGATTCGTTGAGCTCGAGAGTAGCCGACTTTTCCAATACTTGGAAAAGACGCGAAACACGTATAGACATCGAATAGCGTACTGCACGGGTGACTTTCGGAAAGCCATGCAAAGGGCTTGTGAGAAGACTGACCTGGACGTAACCATCGTGCCACACGAGGAAACGCTCGAACGTTGTCGGGTGCGAGGCAGGAAGTTTGAGTACGGGAGCCTCAGCAACGTTCAATACTTGGCTGATTTAAAGGCTGCGTTACTCTCAATCTCAAAGGCTTCGCCGCAAGATGTGCCCTTAGAGACGCCGGAAAAAACGGTAGGCGATAACGATTGGTATCTGCTATAAACAGTAACGGACGCTGAAACGATGAAAGAAACTGCGTCTTTTTATTCTGAATTTCTTGCGCGATTCGTCTCGGTCGTGCTTGAAGATGAGGTGGTGCAACAGGTGGAGCTCGAACCGCACTCTCGTCCTAACAACCTGCAGAGTGCGAAACAAGCTGTGCAAGCCCTTGAGAGATACTTACGAGGGGAGAACGTTGACCTCAGCACCTTCCCTGTCGATCTCGAAAACCGCTCCGTATTCGAGAGAGCCGTGTTGGAATGCGCACGGCAAATATCACCAGGAAGCGTTGTTACGTATTCAGAACTGGCGGCGAAGCTGGATAACCCACGAGCAGCGCGAGCTGTCGGGAACGCGTTGCGTCGCAACCCCGTTCCTCTATTTGTCCCCTGCCATCGAGTGGTGGGCGTAGCTGACCTCGGCGGGTATGCATGGGGGCTCGAAACTAAGCGAAAGCTGCTTCAACTTGAAGGCGTGGATTTGCGAGTCTAAGGGCAACCGTTGACAAAATTCTGCGACATCTCATTTTTATGGAGAAGCGTTACCGCCTTTCCAGCGAGATCTGGTCGCCCAACTTCAGATTAAACTCTGTTGCAGCACTGCCCTTATTCACGGCGATCTCTATTAAATCAAAGCTCCCTACAGTGAGCAATGGGCGTCCTTGAGCGACTTCGTCGTATGTCTGCATAAACTGGATCATAGTAACACCGTTGAGATTATGTATGCTGCCATAGCCTGAGCGCTGTATCATAAACGATCCAGGAATATTCGTCACGCAGTTGCCGAACCGGTCGACATATAAAATGGCTCCTGAAACGGCGTTTTCAGACGAATGCGGTTCTTGGAACAGAAGATCGACATAAGTCGGCGTGGGCGTAAGGCGCTGCAGGCGACCCATTAGTAAGTGTGCCCCTACAGGCGCGAAGATGTCTCGTCCATGAAACGTGCTCGACTTCGCTGCCATTTTGATTCGCAACACCTCGAAATCGCCTAATAAGCGCGCTGCGGGGATCAGAATTCCGTTATCGGGACCGACAAGATAATGTCCTCCCGCTGCTATGACGAGACCACGTCTGTCCGTGCCGACAGTAGGGTCGACAACCGCAACGTGCACCGTACCTCTAGGGAAGTTTTTGACCGTTTCTCGGAGTATGAAGGCCGCCTCGCGCACATTCTCAGGGGTAATTTCGTGGGTCACGTCGATGATAGTCGCGTCAGGTGCTATCTCCAGAATAGCTGCCTTCATGATCGCCGGGTAGTAGGCGCCGAAGTCAGAGATGAGGGTTATGGTCCCCATACTCCAAGGTAACTCAAATAAGGTTTAAACCCTTTGCGATATTCAAAGCTGCGCGTCGCTCGGCGTTGTTCACGTACCGATTCATCTCGGGGTAGTTAACGACGTTATACGGCGCGTACTGAAACATAAGGTTGAACTTGACGTCTAGCGCGTGCTCACGCACCCATTTGACGATCGGCTCTGTGCAGCACCGAATGTGGCTAGGCATCACCAGATGACGTACTATAAGCCTATCTTTTGACGCGAGCAAGTTACGCGTGACGGTCCCTACGTAATTGTCGACGTTCGAATACCGATGAGCACAAGCGTCGTTGCCATACTTGAAGTCACTTAGGTACACGTCAATCACGCCGTCGAGAAGCTTGCAAGCTTCTGTGGAGTAGTACGCGTTTGAGTTGAAAACCATCGGGACGTTCAGGAATTGTGCATCAGCCCCGATCTCTCGCTCGAGCGTGGCGAGGGCGCGCATCGTTTCCAATATTACACTAATATGGGGGGTTGGGTCCCCCCCTACCCAGTTAACGTTACGTGAGCCCGCCATCGATCGCGCGTATATCCTCCGTGCAAGCGCCTGCGGGTCACAGACCAAGCCGGCGTTTGGATGTCGTGCAATATCCCAATTTTGGCAGAAGACGCATTTTAAGGTGCAGCCCGTAAAAAAAATAGTGTGCGATGGCACGAGTTCGCGTTCTTCACCGTAGTGAAGGAACTCTGAAGAGTATTTTGACTCCACAACCCCACAGAATCCAGGCTTCTGGGCTCTATCGGTGGAGCATCGGCGCTCGCAGAAATGGCAGCTCCGATGTATCCGGTGCGCGATTTCGATCTTTAAATCGAGAAGGGAGGGACTGATAACGACATCGCTCTGCCGCTCTCCTTTTGTAAAAAGATTGTGAATCTGCCACAGTTCGTCAGTCGTTGCGCTAAGGTCAGCGTCGGTAAATGTGAGTTGCGCCTTTCGGTAGAGCGGCAACGGCTCTTCTTGCATGAAGACCGCCTCAATTGTGTGTAGAACACACACGGGAAAAGATTACTGAGGGACCGCGCTCGAATAGCCCGTCAGATCGTGCGAGTTAATCGTAAATTTTTTGAGACGCTCAAGGAACCCGTCACGCTTTCGACCGATAAGGCTGTTTTCGAGAACTTCACCTATAGAACTGACAGGAATAATTTGCACCATATCTCTGTATTGCTTCTCGATCATAACGTCCCCTTCGTTGTCCTTCGGGACGAGTATACGCGTCATGCCTGCCTTAGCGGCTGCCTCAACCTTTGGCGTCACGCCGCCGACAGGCAACACCTCTCCGCGAACCGAGAGTGATCCGGTCATTGCGACAGATTGATCCACTGGAACGTCCTCGAGCGCTGAGATGACGGCTGTAGCTATTGAAATTGACGCCGAATCGCCCTCTACCCCCTCATAGGTGCCTATGAACTGGATATGCACGTCCTTGGTCGTAATATCCTGGCCTGAGAACTTCTTGATGAGCGCAGAAACGTTTTGGACGGCCTCAAGAGCGATTTCTTTGAGCAACCCCGTCGCGATAACGCGACCCTCCTCTTTGGATTGTGCAGGGGTGATCTCCGCAACGATGGGCAGCACGACGCCAGAATCATCACCCATCACGGCGAGACCGTTGACGCGACCGACCTCCGCGCCGGTGTTCCGAAACATCTGATAGTCTTGACGGCGCTCGAGATAGTGATCAGTGAGCTGCTGTTCGACCGATCGCGCCATTTTCTTCGCATCGATAACGTGCGCAGCAGTCGTGTGCTCAGCCCCTTCGGCCCGAGCGACGTCTCCTGCGACGCGGATGAGCCCGCCGAGGTCCCTTAGCATCAACGTGATGTGTCCCTTCCTTCCCGACCTTCGTCGCGCCTCGCTGATAATCTCTTCAACGGCATCGGCAGTGAAGTGAGGTATCTTCTCGTCCTTTTTTACCTCTTGGGCGACGAAGCGCACAATTTTTCGTCGGTTTTCTGGCGTATCTTCCATTGAATCGCGCATGTACACTTCGTAACCGTAACCGCGGATACGCGAGCGAAGTGCGGGATGCATGCCTTTTACCGCGTCAAGATTTCCTGCAGACACCATCACAAAGTGACATGGCACAGGCTCTGTCTTTACCATCGCGCCACTTGAGCGCTCGGATTGCCCGGTAATAGGAAATTCTCCCTCTTGAAGTGCGGTGAGGAGATGCTGTTGTGATTCGATTCTGAGCGTGTTAATCTCATCGATAAAGAGCACCCCGTTATTTGCCTTGTGGATTGCTCCTGCCTCGACGCGGTCGTGCGAAGGTGTCTCAAGCCCCCCTGATTGAAAAGGATCGTGCCGCACGTCACCGAGGAGCGCTCCTGCGTGCGCTCCTGTACCATCGATATAGGGTGCAGTGTCCTCGCCACCATTCATGACGAGGAGTTTAGGTATGAGCACATCTTCGCGAGGTGTGATATAACGCAGCGCAATAAAGAGCATGGCAGCGGCAATGATGCCCATTATGGGTTGATTAATCGCAAAGCTATAGCCAACGATCGCAAAAACCATCACCATCGAAAGCATATTCCTGAACTGGGTCTTTTTTTGCGCTTCTCGTTTGTGTGCGTCGACAATTTGCCGACCCTTCCCAGAGGGCACTACACGCACTTTGGGGGTGTTGCTGTCGTCGGGGTTGTGATAAACGAGGACATCCTGCAACTCTTCCTTAGGGAGTAATTCTGCCATAGCTCGAGCGAGCATTGACTTCCCGGTGCCTGGAGAGCCGATAAGCATTACGTGGCGTCGTTGCTTTGCCGCCTTTTTTATCACTTCAACGGCCTGTTCTTGTCCGATCACTTGATCAACGAGCATAGAGGGTACTTTGATCTCGTCAGTGACCGCGATATCCATGCCGCCGAGCAAAGCTGACGCTTTGTGTTCGGTTATGTCTGCGCTCTGGTCGTTGCCGATCTCTTCAGCTTGGGACAACTTAAAAAAAACACTCCTATACTTATTATTGTTAATATCCCGGTGATTAATTAAATATTTTCTGCAAGGTAACTCGATTCAGACGCGTTATCTTGAAAGCAACCCGGTCAGTCTTTTTTGCGCGGAGTTATCGCCCTCAAGCGCCCTGTTTAGGGATGTGTCAATCGCACGCGCTGCTCTGTTTGAGGCACCCATTGTAACGATGATGATTGCGGTTTTGTTAGACGCATCTTCGGCGGGAACGACGTGTTGCAAAAAAGTTCGCCGATCTCCGTGGGATTTATAGTTTTTTGAGGGCCTGCACTAGCTTGCCGACCGTCTCCTGCGCGTCGCCATAAAGCATTCGCGTGTTGTCCCGGTAGAACAGGTCGTTCTCGATCCCCGCAAAGCCCTTCCCCTGCCCGCGCTTTAGGACGATTACATTCTTTGCCTGTTCGACATCAAGGATTGGCATGCCGAAGAGCGGGCTCCCCTGCCGGTGCGCCGCTGGGTTCACGACATCGTTGGCCCCGATGACAAGGACGACGTCAGTGCTGGGGAATTCAGGGTTCACCTCGTCGCGGTCAAAGAGGTGGTCGTAGTCAACTCCTGCTTCGGCAAGCAGGACGTTCATGTGCCCGGGCATCCGTCCGGCAACCGGGTGGATCGCGAACTTCACCTGCACGCCCCTGTTCCCGAGAAGGTCGGTCAGCTCCTTTACTTTCTGTTGGGCTTGGGCTACTGCCATGCCGTAGCCGGGGACGATGATGACCCGGTCCGCATAGGCGAGCATGACTGCAACGTCGTCGGCCTCGATCGCTTTCATACTGCCCGATACCTGCGCCGCCTGCTCTTCCGTTGCGCCGAACGCTCCGAAGAACACGTTTGTAAGCGAGCGGTTCATTGCCTTAGCCATCCGGAGCGTGAGCAGCGAACCCGCAGCACCGACAATAACACCCGCTACGATCATCGCATAGTTGGGGGTGACAAACGAGAACCCGTCAAGCGCAACGGCCAGGCCGGTGAAGGCGTTGTACATCGCGATCACGACAGGCATGTCGGCCCCGCCAATTGGGAGCGTCATAAGGAGCCCGAAGCTGAGAGCGAGAATGAAGAAGAGCGGGAGGTATATGGTTATGGAAAGCGGCATCGATGAGGGCTGCAGGATGACGAACACACCGGCAACGATGGCGAGCATAAGGACTGCCATGTTAACGATCTGCTGGCCCGGAAAGGTAACGGGCCGCGATGGCATCCAGCCCTGCAGCTTCAGGAACGCGATGAGGCTGCCGGAAAACGAGACAGCCCCTATCAGGCCGCCAACGACCGCAAGCGAGCCAGTGGTGGCAGTGGTGACGCCAAGGAGCACGACTGCTGAAATCGCGGCTGCCGCGCCGCCCCCCATCCCGTTGTACAATGCGACCATCTGGGGCATGTTGGTCATCGCCACGCGCTTGGCCGCTATATAACCGAAGCCGCCGCCGATCACAATCGCTATCGCGATCAGGGCGACGTTAGTGAGATCCGGGGTAAAGAACGTGACGAGCGTTGCGATCAACATCGCGGCACCGGCCCAGACGATCCCGCTCCGGGCCGTGAGCGGGTGACTCATCCGTTGTAGGCCGATGATGAATAAGAAGATCGTCGCAATGTAAACGGGCTCGATGACAAAGGAGAGGTCAGCCATGTCACGCCCCCTTGCCCGGCCTCTTTCCGCTGCGGTCGAACATCTGGAGGATCCGTTCCGTGACAACATAACCGCCGGTCACGTTCGCTGCCCCGAGAACTACTGCGATGAACCCGATCACCTGCTCTGTAGGCGTCGTGGCAAGGCCGAGCACTACCATCGCCCCAACGAGCACGATCCCATGGATGAAGTTCGAGCCGCTCATCAGAGGTGTGTGTAGGATGGCGGGGACACGGCTGATGACAACGTAGCCGGTGAATGCCGCCAGCATCGCGATGTAGATAGCGGTCCAGAACGCAGTGATCTCGATCATGGCCCCCCTCCGCTGATGAGGTCAAGCGTGGGTTTATGCCGCACTTCGCCTGCGTTCACAAGGAGGCTTGATGCTAGAATCTCGTCAGTGAACTCACGGGTGAGCACCCTTTCTTTACTAACAAGCAGTGAGAGGAACGACTGGAGGTTCTTTGCGTACATCTGGCTTGCGTGAAACGCGACCCGGGACGGGAGGTTCTGCGGGCCCACGATCGTGACACCGTGCTCCTTTACGGTCTTTCCACTTTGTGTAAGCTCGCAGTTGCCGCCCGATTCGGCGGCAAGGTCGACGATGACGGCGCCCGGACGCATCGTTGCTACGGTCTCTTTCGTGATCAGGACCGGCGCCTTCCGGCCGGGGATGCTGGCCGTCGTGATAACGATGTCAGCCCGTGCCACCGCGGCAGAGACCATCTGCTGTTCCTTTACCTTCTCTTCCGGCGTGAGCTCGCGGGCGTAACCACCCTGGCCTTCTGCATTGATCGCAAGCTCGAGGAATTTCGCACCGAGGCTTCGGACCTGTTCACCTGCGGCACGCCGGACATCGTATGCCTCAACCATGGCGCCAAGGCGCTTGGCGGTGGCGATCGCCATGAGGCCGGCAACGCCTGCACCAAGGATGAGCACCGTTGCAGGCCGGATCGTGCCTGCGGCCGTTGTCAGCATCGGGAGGAACTTGGGGCAGTTGTCGGCGCCGAGTATCGCTGCTGCGTACCCACCGGCCGTTGCCTGGGAACTGAGCGCGTCCATGCTCTGGGCACGGGTGATCCGCGGGACAAGCTCGAGGGCAAAGGCGGTAATCTTGCGGTCGCGCATCCGTGCAACGGTTGACAGGTTGTTTGCCGCGTTCATGAACCCGATGACGATCGTGCTCTCTGCGAGCATCTCGACATCAGCTATGGCCGGGGGCTGCACGCACAACACGATTGTTGCACCTTCCAGCAGTTCGGCCCGACCGGGCGCGATCTTCGCACCGGCGGCAACATAGAGATCGTCTGGGTAGAACGCTCCTGCTCCCGCATCGTGCTCGACCCGGATCTCGTACCCCGACTTCGTGAGTTTCTGGACTACCTCGGGCACGGTCGCAACGCGCTGTTCACCTGGGGCCTGTTCCTTTACAACAGCGATCACGATACCCATTGTTTTGTCTGCAACGGTAGGGGTATTCATAATTCCCACCCTGCCTGTCCGGCGTCTTCGATACGGAACAATTTTTTCACTCCATGGATGGTCTGCAATGTATCCTACTAGTTGAATCTATACCCTTTTTACCTTACGCACCCGGACTGCCACTCCGTGCCCGGATCGCAACATCTTGTCACTCCTGTGCCACCCTTCCCGTAGCCATCGTCCGGGGGCCGGAAACGAGAATGACGGTCCTCGATTTTCTCACGTCTGTAGGCGTGAGAGCGTAAAGAATTGACCTACACTCGCCTTTGTGGCAACTTCCGGTGCATCGACTTTAATAGCGTACTGTGATGGCGTGATTTCTCTCTTTTGTACGAGGCGATGCATGTTAAGCGTGTTCTACGAGGAAAACCGCATCAAATTTGCGTAAGCGTTGGTAGATATGGTAGGGCCAAGTATACGCCGACGGCAATGAGCACTACGCCGGCGACCCGCTTGATCCAAATGGTCTTCGACGATTTGCCGACGAGAGACGACGACAAGCGAGCCGAATAAGCAATAGCGAGTATAGGGACAGCGAAACCGAGAGAGTAGATCATGAGCAGCAGTCCGCCTGTGGCAATGTCGCCGTTTGCAGCCACCCATGTTAGTATGGTAGCTAAGACCGGCCCGGTGCACGGAAGCCACACGATCCCTAGCGCTAGCCCCAACGCCAACCCGCTGGCTATGCCTTCAGTCGGAATATCGTACGTTTTTCTTGACACCCTGTCAATAATGCCCAATCGCGGCGTGTTGTAGGGTAAATGGAGATCGAAGAGCATCCAAAACCCCATTGCGATAATCAAGATTATCGCCGCTGCGAAGAGATAGTAGCTAAACGCTGCAAACACGGCCCCAAAAGCTGATGCAACGAGGCCCATGGTCGTAAACGATATGCTTAGACCAAGAACGATGGCGACAGGCCGGTATCTGCCGCGATTCGTTGATGAGGCGACTATGGCGGGTAGTAAGGGTAACACGCAGGGAGAAAAAATGCTAATGAGCCCTGCTCCGAATGCGATCAGTGGATTTACTTCCGTTTGCACGCCTCCTCAGTGACGTGTGTTACTTGCGTGCGTCTTCAATGGCGCTTTTTACTATGTTCTCGTCGAAGACACCGACGAAGATCGCGGCGGCTCCGTCCTTGCGTAACACAACGGTTGTCGGGGTCGCGCTCACGCCGTACACTTGGCCGACGTTCCTTGACGTAGTGTTGTTGTCGATGTTGAAGTTTACAAACGTCACATTCGTTCCATTGTATTGCTTTTGAAGATCCGTTATCATCGGGCGTGTTTGCTCGCACGCAGGGCAGTTGTTCTGCGTGATGAACAGAATGACCGATCCGTTCTTCATTAAGTCGCTAACCGCTTTGGGAGGCGTTATTCCGCTTTTAAACTCGTAACCTGACTGACTGATACATCCGCTCATTCCGACACTCAGGAGGCATAATACAGCAAGAATCGCCACGTACCGCATACTAGGTTTCAGTTTCACTACTAGCTCCCTCAATTGAGTTCTTCGCGCTAAAAAGCTTACAATGACACATCCCGTGCTCTCTGACCTCTTCTTCGTGATAAACGCACGGGCAAATTATTTTTCTGTCCTCTTCTGCGTCTCCGGTGATGATGCGACACGGACAGTATCGCTTGCCGAACTTCTCCTGCCTGACGGCAAGGCCCTTTGCGACCTCGTCAACCCGTTCCTCGTCCGGATTAAGCTCGATTCCTTTCTTTTCTGCGTATCGCTTGGCCCAGTCTTTTATCTTCTTTGCCTGTTCGTCGACGTCCATTAGGTCACCTTGTATTGCAACACGCTAGAAGAAGCGCAAAATCTACTCGTATGTTATTATATATTACTATTCCTCTTTCGCGTATACGCGGAGGTTTTTGCACCCCGTATTCAGCTCTAAATTTGAAAAAATGACCTCTCGGTTGTTTTCCAATATGGGCAAGTCACAACCACCAGATGAACGTTTTCTTGTTTATCGTTGAACCTGCTGTCAAGGACGATTTCTGTCCACGTAGTCAAAAAAGCAGGCGGGAAAAGTCTGGCCGGTTCCGCGTCTATCCCTCAAGACCCATCTGGCTTGCGTTATTGTCCTTCCATTGCCTTCTCAAGCTGGCTTACTACGTTCCAAATGAGCGTTCTTGTATGGAGGGGCATGTTGGGGTCGTTGCTGATATCGTCGAGTATAGAAATCGCGTATGCTGCTCGCACTGTGTCAGAATCCTCTCGATTGAGCAGCCGAGTCTTAGCTTCGTCTGCAGCACGGCGGATGTTTCTTGGCACTGAGTCATCGCCGACAATGCGGACGAGAATTTCAATGCTTTGCTTTAAGATGCCCTCTTTGTCTGACAATCGCATTACCCCGCGTTCAATACGGCCGTTGCGCGCGGCAGGCATTGTTACGCAGCTTTCTGATGATCCGCACAATATATAACGTTTTATAAATTGACCCGTTTGGACGAGAAAAACCGTTTAATCGATACTAGACAGTCTTTGCGGCAGCCGTTCTTTACATTTTAAAGCTTACGGGTCAAAGAGGTGTTGTGCTTCGAGGGCTTTGAATGGTGCTTGTCGCGTCTAATCGCCAGATCAATTCGGATTGTCGAGGGCGATTACAGTTCACGCCATCCTGTTTCTTCGCCAGCGTTGCTTAATTCGGCGTCGGCCTCTTGATCCTCGTCAGAAACGGTGCGCTCTTGCTCCCCCATAAAAAAGAAATAAAATAAGGCTCCGATAACGAAAAGAAGCGGAATTAGCGCAATAATGAAGAAGGGTGAAATGCTACCTACAACTTTACCAAGATCAAAGCTGGTTCCCGTGCTATTTTGCGTCGTATTCTCATTCACGTTTGTTGAGACTCTGGCCGGTTGTGGGGTCGGGCTATTCTGGTCAAACGTCGGCTCGGCTGACGGCACAACAGAGGGGACCAAAACGTCCGGAATGTCGTTTTGGGCAATTAGAAAGCGAACTATGCCCGAATAAGACACCGCGACCACAACAGGAACGTTGCCCGTATGAGCTCCAGAAAAAAGTGTTTGGGGTGCAGTTGTGACGGGTGTAGCGTGCGTCGACACGAGCGAGGCACTGCTAGGAGTTACGATGATGTTAGTTGAAAGCGCAAGCATGAGCAAAACTAACGTAAATACTGCTCCGGCGTTAAAGCGACGCTTGATTTGAGTCATTGTATTGCCAACGTTGTGTTGCCCTCTACTTTTTTTGCGCGAGTATAAGTGTCTTTATATAAGCCGACTCACTCGTCAGGAACTGCTGTGCTGCTGTAAAAAATAGCCGTGAGACTCGAAACAGTCCTGATCGGCGGCTAAAGCGTTCATAAGTTTTCGCTACAACCGTATGCTGTGCAAAGCTTCATGTGCCCTCAAGTCATCACGTTTTTTGACGTCTATAGAGTCAGTCGAAGCCACCTAGGGACGCCCCGCGATATGGCTGCTCCAGCTTACTTACGTTCTTGATGTAACGTGGCGTCAGTTGCCACAGCTATCGTCTAGCTCACTAACTGCAACGTCTTGCACACTAAGCTGAGTCGGAAGGTGAGGATAGCAACGCGATCACATCGATTAGAAGGTCACTTGAGCCATGACATCATGGCGCGAAGTTTACTACCCACCACCTCTATCGGGTGCTCTCGGTCTTTTTGCTTGAGGGAATTGTACACCGGGCGATGAGCTTGGTTCTCAAGTATCCATTCGCGTGCGAACTCACCAGTTTGAATGTCTTTAAGCAACCCGCGCATAGCTTCGCGAGTGGCGTCAGTGA
>Ga0209585_10000160_pt1 | contig 26101 bp, 25 predicted proteins | sample NGEPerone_FD_185491 | JGI IMG/M metagenome (GOLD analysis project Ga0209585, IMG submission 185491) | Arctic peat soil microbial communities from the Barrow Environmental Observatory site, Barrow, Alaska, USA - NGEE Permafrost154B-one... | ecosystem: Environmental > Terrestrial > Soil >... | reverse complement strand
CTCTCAGCCCGAGAGCTGACCCCTCCTCGCGTGTGGGCTCGACACCCTGTTTTTCGATAGGGCTGTACTATGAACTGATCGAAAGCAACGCTTGGACCTGACGTGACACGGGCGCTTACCTGGGACACCCAGGTCACACCCGTGTTCGAACAGGTGTACTGGGTATCCGCTTAAGTAAAGTAGCCTCGGGTTATGGCAGAAGTGGTGCGGACCCATCCTGTTGGCGGCGTCGATTATCCGAACACTTTTCAGCAGTTGCTGGCGTGGTTCCCGGACGACGCGGCGTGCCTGAACTACCTGGCCAGCTTGCGTTGGCCGGACGGTTTCGTGTGCCCGGCCTGTGGTTCGAATCGGTACTGGCGGACCGCGACGGCCCGCTGGATGTGCGCCGACTGCGATCGGCAGACCTCGGTGACCGCGGGGACGGTCTTCCATCGCACCCGGACCCCGCTGTCGACCTGGTTCGCGGCGGTCTGGTTCCTCACCAGCCAGAAGAACGGCGTCTCAGCGCTCGGCCTGCAACGGGTCCTGGGCTTCGGCTCCTACGAGACGGCGTGGGCGTGGCTGCACAAGCTGCGCCGCGCCATGGTCCGCCCCGAGCGGGACCAGCTGTCCGGCGTCGTGGAGCTCGACGAGGTGTTCATCGGCAACGAAACCCGTGGCAGCGCAGGCGGAGTCAAGGACAACACCGCCGTCATGATCGCCGTGGAGTCGATGCCAGGACGCAAGCTCGGCAGGGTCCGGATGGAGGTCTCACCGCTGGCCCGATCCGCCGCGCTGGTCGACTTCGCCCAGCGCACCATCGCTCCCGGGTCGACAATTCGCACCGACGGCGCAAGGCACCTGCGGGTCCTGTCAGACCTGGGTTACCAACACGAGTACTTCATCGGAGCGAGTTCCACACTGCCCGCCCACGTCTTCCTCCCGGGGGTCCATATGGTCGCCTCGCTGCTGAAACGCTGGCTCACCGGCACGCTGCACTACGCCGCCTCCCAGGACCATCTGGACTACTACCTGGACGAGTACACCTTCCGCTTCAACCGGCGCACCGCCAAGGCCCGCGGCCTGCTGTTCTATCGCCTGCTCCAACAAGCAGTCGGTACCGACCCGCACCCCCTGAAAGACCTCTTCAAGCCATCAAAATCGGGGGACTTTACTTAAGCGGATATCCAGTACATGTGTTCTAGTGTACGTGACGGGACCGACACACTAACGCAGGAGCACCACCAGCTGGGTGAGGAGCGGCGCCACGATCAGCGCCGGCAACAGATCACCCACTGGAATCTCACGAATCCGTAGCAGCCGGAACGCGATTCCCACCAACAACAGGCCCCCAGTGGCCGTGAGTGCTGCGATGTGGGCATCCGGCAGTAGCGAGCCCATTACGACACCCAACGCTGTCAGCAGGCCCTGCACGACGGCCACGGATACTGCCGAAAGCAGGACGCCGATGCCGAACGACGAGGCGAAGGCCACGGAGGCGAAGCCGTCGAGAACCGACTTCAAGGTCAGCTGGTCGATGCCGTTGCCCAGCCCGTCGGACAACGATCCGAGGATGGTCAGTGGTCCCACACAGAACAGCAATGACGCGCTGAGCCAGCCCTCGATGAAGCGTTCGCGGGCCGCGTGGTTCTGACCTGTCTCCTGGGCCCCCACAAGTTTCGGGCGGCGCGCAAGTCGAGCCTGGATGGCGCCGGCCAGACTCTCCAGACGGCCTTCGATCCGCATCAGCGAACCGGAGATGCCGCCGATCAGCAGGCTGCCGAGAACAATGAGCACCGGGGCACCCGATCCCACTGCGGCCGTCAGGGACGCGTCGGTCACTTTGGCTGCGGACAGGCCCGCCATGAGCAGGACCGTGAGCCCGAGACAGTCGGTGACCACAGACCGGGTGCGCTCGGAGAGCCGGTGACCCACCGCCATACCGAGCAGGGATCCGACGACAATCGTTCCCACGTTGATAACTGTCCCGAGACCGGGGAAGGCGCCGTCCATGCGCGCCACTGTAGGGGGACACCCCGGCAATCCCGTGGGGGACAGGCTCGGATGGCAGGCAATCCAGATGAGTTCGCGGGGTACGTACACAGATCTGGCCGAATGCGCCTACGCTATCGGCGGTCACTCCTCCTTTACCGGACTGTGACCTTCGGCGGGGGACCGGAGCCATTGCCGATGCATCGATGGAGGAGATCGTGTCCCGACCCCAGTTCACCGTCCGCCGGGTGACTCCTGAGCTCGAACCTGACTTCACGGTCCTTCTGACCACGGCACTCCTGGAGGCTGGTGCAACCCCGGCAGCACGCCCGGTCTCCAAGGAGCGGGTCGCCGTGGCTCTCGCCCGCGATGACGTGCATGCCTACCTCGCCTCGGCGGAGGGCAAACCGGTTGGATATGTCGTGCTGGTTCGCAGCCCGCTCTCATTCATGAGCGAGGCGTCCTGCGTCTCGATCGACCAGATCTTCGTGGTCCCTGAAGCCCGCCGGGGCGGTGCTGCCCGCGCGCTGCTCAGCGCTGCCGCGACGTATGCCGACCGCCTTGGTGCCGACCAGATCGCCTGCTCGGTGCCAGCCCAGGGTCGCGATGCGAACCGCTTCTTTGCACGGCTGGGCTTCTCGCCAGACATCGTGCGGCGCGCGACCACTACCTCCGCCCTGCGCCGCAAGCTCGCTACAGGCGATGAGCCACTGCCGGCGCTCGATCGGTTGCTGCAGCGTCGTCGCTCGCTTCGGGCGCGGGCGACTCGCTCCGCCGAGCTCATCCGCCACTGACCCCCGCTGCTGGCCACCGCTGCACATCAACGCTGGTGACCCCGCTGCTGGGCCTCAGGCGCCCGGGGGCTTCGGCCGGATCAGACAGGTGATCCGTGAGGTGCACACCCGGTTGTCGTTCTCGTCGGTGATCACTACCTCGTAGGCCGCCAAGGTGTTGCCCAGCGACAGCGCCGTGGCGACCCCGGTGACGAACCCCTCCCGGGCCGCCCGGTGATGAGTGGCGTTGATGTCCACGCCGACCGCGATCCGTCCCTCGCCGGCATGCAGCACGGCCGCGATGGACCCCAGGGTCTCGGCGAGCACCACGCTCGCGCCTCCGTGCAACAGCCCGTACGGCTGGGTGTTTCCGGCGACCGGCATCCGGCCGACGACGCGCTGGGGTGAGGCCTCGAGGAACTCGATCCCCATCTTCTCCCCGAGCGTGCCGCCGTTCATCGCGTTCAGTCCCTTGAGAAGCTGCTCCTGCTTGTCGCCCATCAACCTGCCCATCGCTCTGTTGGCTAACTTCGTCTTGGTTCGTGGCCCTAGGCTGCCATGCGTGAGCCGACTCCTGCTTCTCGACGGTCATTCGTTGGCGTATCGAGCGTTCTTTGCGCTTCCGGTGGCCAACTTCGCCACCAGCACCGGTCAGCCGACCAACGCGGTCTACGGCTTCACCTCGATGCTGATCAACGTTCTGCGCGACGAGAAGCCGACCCACATCGCGGTGGCCTTCGACGTCAGCCGCCAGACGTTCCGCATGGCTGAGTATGCCGAGTACAAAGCCGGCCGATCTGCCACGCCTGACGAGTTCAAGGGTCAGATCTCGCTGCTGCACGAAGTGCTCGACGCGCTGCGGATCCCGCACGTCGAGGCCGAGGGCTTCGAGGCGGATGACGTGCTCGCGACCCTGACGACGGCGGCCATCGAGCGGGCCGGCATCGACGAGGTGCTCGTCTGCTCCGGCGACCGCGACACGTTCCAGCTGGTGACCGACCGGGTGACTGTCCTCTACCCGGTCAAGGGGGTCTCCGAGCTGGCCCGCATGACCCCGGCCGCGGTCGAGAAGAAGTACGGCGTTCCACCCCAGCGTTACAGCGATCTTGCGGCCCTGGTGGGTGAGTCGTCGGACAACCTGCCCGGTGTTCCCGGCGTCGGTCCCAAGACCGCTGCCAAGTGGATCCAGCAGTATGGCGATCTCACCGGCGTGGTGGCCCACATCGCTGACATCCCTGGCAAGGCGGGTCAGTCATTGCGCGACAACCTCGATCTCGTCCTTCGCAACCGCCGTCTCAACCAGCTGATCCACGACGTCGCGGTCGACGTCACGGTCGACGATCTCGAGCGCAAGACGTGGGACCGCGAGGAGGTTCACCAGGTCTTTGACGGCCTGGAGTTCAGAGTCTTGCGCGACCGCCTCTTCTCGACGCTCGAAGCCGTTGAGGTTGAAGCAGACTCAGGTTTCGACCTCGACGGTTCTGTGTTGTCGTCTGCCGAGGTGCCGGCCTGGCTGTCCCAGCACACAGCACCGGGGATGCGGGTCGGCGTCCACGTGGACGGCACGTGGGCACGGGGGACCGGCGACGCCCAGGCGCTGGCCATCGCGACCGGGGCCGGCGCAGCGGCATACGTCGATCTGACTGCACTCGACCCCACGGCAGAGGGCGCCGTCGCGACCTGGCTGGGTGACCCGGGACGCAACAAAGCCCTGCATGACGCCAAGGGTCCGATGCAGGCGCTCGCGGCCAGGGGTCTGTCGCTGGCGGGGCTGAGCAGCGACACCGCCCTGGCGGCCTACCTTGTGCGGCCGGATCAGCGGTCCTATGACCTGGCCGATCTCGTGCTTCGCCACCTCAGTCGCGAGCTTCGCAACGACACCGAGTCCGGCGGCCAGGGGTTGCTGGACTTCAGCGCGGACGGCGAGGCCGAGGCGCAGACGGCAATGGTGCGCGCCCGGGCGATCCTCGACCTGTCCGTGGCGTTGGACGCCCAGCTCGAGGAGACAGGCGGCTCAAGCTTGCTCGCGCAGATCGAGCTGCCGCTGGTGGACGTGCTGGCCCGCATGGAGCGTGTCGGCATCGCAGCGGATGTCGGGGCGATGGAGGAGCTCGAGGCCGACTTCGCGGCCAAGGTGCGCGAGGCACAGGGCGACGCGTATGACGCGATCGGTGGCGAGCAGATCAACCTCGGCTCGCCCAAGCAGCTGCAGGTGGTGCTGTTCGACACCCTGGGCATGCCGAAGACCAAGAAGACCAAGACGGGCTACACGACGGACGCCGATGCCCTGACCGATCTTTACGCCAAGACCGAGCACCCCTTCCTTGAGGCGTTGCTGCGCCACCGTGATGCCACACGTCTGCGGGTGACCGTCGAGGGTCTGCTCAAGTCGGTGGCCGATGACGGGCGCATCCACACGACCTACCAGCAGACGATCGCGGCCACCGGACGCTTGTCATCGACCGACCCGAACCTGCAGAACATCCCGATCCGCACCGAGGAGGGGCGCCGTATTCGCGAGGTCTTCGTTGTGGGACAAGGGTTTGAGTCGCTGATGTCGGCCGACTACAGCCAGATCGAGATGCGGATCATGGCGCACCTGTCCGGCGACGAAGGTCTCATCGAGGCTTTCAGGTCGGGCGAGGACCTGCACCGGTTCGTGGCCTCCCGAGTCTTCGCGGTCGCACCAGAGGACGTCACCGCGGCGATGCGCTCCAAGATCAAGGCGATGTCCTACGGCCTGGCCTACGGCCTCTCCGCGTTCGGGCTCTCGAAACAGTTGTCCATCCCGACCGGTGAGGCCGCGACCCTGATGACCGAGTACTTCACCCGGTTCGGCGGCGTTCGCGATTACTTGCAGGACGTCGTCGTCCAGGCGCGGGGGACCGGCTACACCGAGACGATGCTGGGCCGTCGGCGCTACCTGCCGGACCTGACCTCGGACAACCGCCAGCGACGTGAAGCGGCTGAGCGGATGGCGCTGAACGCTCCGATCCAGGGCTCGGCGGCCGACATCATCAAGCTGGCCATGCTGCGTGTCGATGCCGCCCTGCGCGAGTCCGGTGCTTCCTCGCGGGTCCTGCTCCAGGTGCACGACGAGCTGGTGTTGGAGATCGCGCCGGGCGAGCGTGAGACCGTCGAGGCGCTGGTTCGCAAGGAGATGGGCGCCGCCGTCGAGATGGATGTGCCGCTGGAGATCAGCGTCGGAGTCGGCGGGTCATGGCACGACGCCGGTCACTAGGTATGCCGGGTGCAGCGGAGCGGTGTTGCCTCATTCGGACCTCCACCGACATGCCTTCGAAATTAATGTGACATAAATCATGCGCGGAGGTTCGCCCTAGGTTACTGTCCGGTACGTCTGCTCTCACCCCAGGACGCGCCAGGCGTCCGCGAGGCAGGTCTTTCGTGAGGTGGACGATGCTCCGAACCCTGCTTTCAGGCTTTGTGCTTGCGCTGTGCACGGCAGTTGTCTTGATGATCGGTGGTGGTTCCGAGCTTGAGCACGTCGCTCTGCTCGGGGCAGCCCTCGGTGGCGTGATCGGTCTCGTGCCTCACGACCCGCCTCTGGGCAAGCTGGGTGGCTTCGCCCTCGGTTTCGCGATGGCGTGGATCGCCTTCGCCGTCCGTGCGGCCGTGCTGCCGGACTCCACCATCGGACGGGCTGTGGCCGCGTTCGTGGTGATTCTCATCTGCGGTGGGGCTGCCGCGATCAGTTCCGGCAGGGTGCCGCTCTGGAGCAGCCTGGTTGGGGCTGCCGCGATGGTGGGTGCTTACGAAACGGCATACACCAGCTCGCCCCCGACGTTCCTGACCACGTCGCCAGAAGCCGCGAGCACGGTGCTCCTTGCTGCGGCCTTCGGATACATCGGCACCACCCTCATCCACACGTTGATCAAGGGTGAGGCCGCCGAGCCCACGCGCGGTCCGCGCAGCACCCCCACCAGCGACGAAGAGATGCTCGAGCGTCTCATGGCAGGAGAGACCAAATGAAGCGCAAGACTTCCCCCGCCCGCATCGGTGCCGCCTTGGTTCTGGCCCCTGCGGTCCTGCTCATGACCGGCGGCCCGGCACTGGCGGGCGGCAACGTCATAGTCACCAACACCGAGACCATTCAGGCGCACCTCAACGCCGACGGCTCAGTGCAGGACGCGCGCATCTACGAGCAGATCGCCCTGCAGGGCGACGGCACCGTCACCATCAAGAATCCGGTCTCAACCGCAAACCTGCGCAACCTTGACGGCTTCAGCAACTTCGACGTCCAGAACGGCGACATCGTCAGCACGCAGACGGTGAACGGTGACAAGCGGCTGCGCTCGGTGAGCGACTACGGCAAGAAGCTCCCGCTCACGGTCGCGGTGACTTACAAGCTCGATGGCAAGACCGTCGAGGCGCCCGACGTGGTCGGCAAGTCGGGTCTCCTCGAGGTCCACTACACGGTGGCAAACGTCACCGGCAAGGCCCAAGACGTGACCTTCGACGACGGCACCGGCAAGATGATCACCGAGAACCAACAGGTCGTGATCCCCATGGTTGGTTCCCTGACCACGGTGCTGCCGTCCAGCTTCACTGATGTGCGATCGGGTGAGGCGAGCATGGCCGGTGACGGCAGCGGCGGAACGTCGATGACCTTTACCATGACGCTCTTCAACCCGATCGCCACGCCTACCGCCGAGTTCGGCTACTCGGCTCAGATCAAGGACGGGTTGATCCCGCCGGCGAACGTCTCGGCGCTTCCCGTCAACCCGCTCGAAAGCCCGTCGTTCAAGGGCGGCGCCGCGAGCTATAAGGGTGGTGCCGACTCCGGCATCACGCTCACCGCTGGCGCGGTGGAGATCGACGCGAACGTCCTGAAGCTGCGCGACGGGGCCCAGACGTTGATCGCCGGCCTCATCCAGCTTCGGGACGGCGCCAAGACGCTCAACACCGGCCTCGCCGGACAAGCGGCACCTGGCGCGTTCGCTCTGGCCGATGGTGCCGCGAAGCTCAAGACCGGCGCCGGGCAGCTCGCTGCCGGCGCGGGTGACGCCAAGGCTGGTGCAGCCAAGCTCTACGTGGGCGCAGGGCAGGCTTCGGATGGCTCGGAGCAGCTGTCTGCGGGGCTTGCTCAGCTCAAGGCAGGAACTTCCGCGCTGAGCCAGGGATTCAACAGCCCGACGGGTGCAACTGACTTGGTCAGCGGAGGCAGCCAGATCCAGGCCGCGCTTCAACTCATCTCGGGGGGTCTCACCCAGCTCGTTGACGCAAAGGCAGGACTTCCCGCCGCTCTCGCCGGTGAGAAAGAGATCGCCTTTGCTGTGGACCACCCTGTGCATGCGTTGGGTGCATCCGACCCGGGCGGGCTCCTGCAGGGAATCCAGGCAATCGGCGGTGGCTTGGCTCTTGTCTCTGGCGGTCTTGGCCAGCTGGCATCGCCAACAACCGGACTTCCGGCGGCGAAGGCTGGAGTCGACCAGGTGAACGCCGGGCTCGCAGACGCCGTCGCAGGGCTGGGCGACCCCGCGACACCCGGCCTTACTGCGAGGTATGGGGTGGCTCAAGTCAAGAAGGGCTTGGATGACGGTTTGATTCCTGGGGGCCCGATCGATCAATTGATCGGTGGCGTCGCTGTGGCGCTTGCCACGCCAGCTTGCACAGGTGATCCCACGTGCAACTTTGCTCTCGGTCAGGTGGGTCCAGGTCTGGCCACGCTGAAGACCCAGACCCAGGGCGGATCCGATGCGCTGGGTCAGGTGGCGGCAGGACTTACCCAGATCTCCATTGGGCTCTCAACGCAGGCGATCCCGGGCCTCGGACAGGTTTCAGCGGGCTTGGGTACCGCCGTCACCGGCGTGAGCACACTGCAGGCTGGCGTCGGTCAGTTGGTTGCTGGCAATACGACAATGCAGGAGGGAGTCCAGGGTCGCATGATTCCTGGTGTCAACCTGTTGGTTGCCGGGCTGACGGCTGCTGTCGACGGCGCGCTCAAGCTGGACTCTGGTGCCGCTCTGGCGAGCGCTGGCGCAACCATTCTCGCAGGCAAGATTGTCGAGGCTGGCGACGGCGCGACTCAAATCGACGCCGGTACTGGTGCGGCAGCCGCGGGTGCCAAGACACTCTTTGGAGGGCTGGGTCAGCTGGCGGTTGGCGCTGGTCAGCTCAACACCGGTCTGGGCACGCTCTCGAACGGTGCCTCGTTGTTGAGCGGTGGCACGGACCAGCTCTTCGCAGGCGCCAACAAGCTCGCGTCGGGTCTCGGGGATGCAGCAACGGGTTCCGGGCAGCTCGCCGATGGTCTGGCAACCGCTGTCGACGGCGGCAAGGCTCTCCCCGAGGGTGCAGCCAAGCTCTCGGCCGAAGGCACCTCCAAGCTGGTCGAAGCGGGCAAGTCCACCGCCTCCGACTACGGCCTGAAGTACGCCGTCATGGTGGCGGGCGCCGAGCGTGCCAAGACCGAGGCGATGGCCTACGGCGCACCCGTCGACGCGGCCGGTGCAACCGCATACTCGCTGGATCTCTCCGGCGCGAACGGCGACGGTGGCACTGATGTCGGCCGCGGCGTCGGCGCGCTGGCGTTGTTCGGCGCAGGCGGCGGTCTGGTGTTCTTCCGCCGGCGCTTCGTGTAATGGTCGCGGACTGACGGTCGTGGCATGAAAGGGGCGGGATGAGCAGCTGCTCATCCCGCCCCTTTCGTTGTCACCCAAGCTGTGCCAGCTAGCGCCTGGTTCTGCCCAGGCGGGTGGCGACCGCGCCCGTCAGGAGCATGAGCAGAGCCACAGTGAGGAGTGGTCGCGGGTCATATCCGCTGTTCGCCAGACTGGGGCGGCCGGCCGAGCCTGCTGACGTGATGGTGAACCGTGAAGTCGCGGTCGAGCGATTGCCGTATGAGTCGACAGCCCTGGCCACGATGACATGTTGCCCGTATCTCAGCGCGGTGGTTGGCGTCAGGGTCCAGTCTCCAGTGGCGGTGGGCTTCACGGTGATCGGTGCGCCGCCGTCGATGGTCACAGCGACGGTGCCGAAGTTCGAGACACCGGGGGAGATGGTGGCGTCGACAGTGCCGATGATCGGCGGGGTCGGGTCACTCGTTTTCGATCCGTTGGCTGGTGCGGCGATCGCGAGAGCCGGGGGCGTTGTGTCGACGAGGAAGTTCGCGGGCCCTGTTTCGGTGGTGCCACCGGGGTCGATGGCCCGGGCAACCGCAAAGTGCTGACCGTCGGTCAGTTTTGGCGAGATCAGGGTCCAGCTACCGGTGGCGTTGGTTGGCACCGTGACTTGTGGGCCACCGTCGAGGGCCACCGTGATGGTGCCGCTGATCACGTCGGAGGTGCCGCTGATCGTCGGGGTCGAGTCGTTGGTGGCCGACTCGTTCGGCGGTCTGGTGATGGAGAGCTCTGGAGGTGTCGTGTCAGGGGCCACTGTCAGGCTGGGCGTCGTGACGTCGCCGAAGGCTTGTGCGGGGGCGCTCACGGCTATGAGGATCGGCACTGAGGCGATGAGTGAAGCGATGGCGGCGACGAGAGGACGACGAACAGCGCGCATGGACTCACCTATCTTTGTGCGGGGCGGACGACGGCAGCGTAGTACGGCGAGAAATTGTGCCGTGTGACCAACGAGGCCGGAGACTCGGACCTCAGCGCGTGGCGATGACGTCTTTCTCGCACACGAAGATTGCGGTCCCGGGGATCAGCGCGCCCCGCAGGGCGCTCCAGCCGCCCCAGACCTGCTGGTTCTCCTCCGGCCACTCCGGCTCGACCAGATCGACGAGGCGGAGCCCTGCGGCGGTGAGCTCACGCACCCGATCGCCCAGGGTGCGGTGATGTTCGACGTACGTCGTCACGCCCGACTCCTCCTCGACGTACGGTGTCCGGTCGAAGTACGAGTTGGTCACGGTCAGCCCCGGATAGCCGGGATCATCGGGCAGCGTCCAGCGCATCGGGTGCGTCGTCGAGAAGACGAACCGCCCGCCGGCGCGAAGCACGCGGGCCGCCTCGGCCATGACCGCGGCCGAGTCCGCGACGAACGGCACCGCGCCGTATGACGTGAAGACGGTGTCGAACGAGCCGTCACCGAACGGAAGGCTGGCTGCGTCGCACTGCACCAGCGGCACCGTCAACCCTGACTCGACCGTGAAGCGCTGGTTGAGGTTGAAACCGTGACGCAGCATGCCGCCCGAGATGTCGGTGGCGACCACCTGCGCACCTCTTCGTGCGGCATACCGGCTGCACTGGGCGGCGCCGGCACCGATCTCGAGCAGCTGCTTGCCGTCGAGCTCGCCCAGGAGACCGGCATCTTCCTCGCGAAGACCTTCGGGCCCCCACACGAAGTCGTCGTCGCCGAGGAACGCCCCGTGCTCTGCGTAGTAGTCGTCCGCCTCGACGTCCCACCACGCCCGGTTGGCCCGCGCCGTCTCGATCCGATCGGCGCCTCGTCGACCGGCCTGATCGTGCCCTTTGTCAGCTTGATTCACGCTCACATCTTGCCTGACCCCCGCTTTGACCTGGTTGAGCCGCGGTCGGTAAGATTGACGCGTCTGCTAGATGCGTCCTTCGGGGTGACCGGCTCGGTTGCCCGCAGAAGCGTGCCTGCAGCAACTCTTTTCACTCTCTTCACACTGCAGTGTCCGTCTTGCACTGTCCACCCGGGCGCACGGCATACCAACGTGTCGTGGCCCTTCAACTCAATCTGTCCACAATCGGAGTTCCTACTACATGACTGCCACCACGGCCGTAAAGGCCAGCCCCCAGATCGCGATCAACGACATCGGATCTGAGGAGGAGCTTCTCGCCGCGATCGACGCGACGATCAAGCACTTCAACGACGGCGACATCGTCGAAGGAATCATCGTCAAGGTCGACCGCGACGAGGTTCTGCTCGACATCGGCTACAAGACCGAGGGTGTCATTCCCTCCCGCGAGCTCTCCATCAAGCACGACGTCGACCCCTCTGAGGTCGTTTCCGTGGGCGATGCAGTCGAGGCTCTTGTCCTTCAGAAGGAGGACAAAGAAGGCCGTCTGATCCTGTCCAAGAAGCGTGCGCAGTACGAGCGCGCCTGGGGCACCATCGAGAAGATCAAGGAAGAGGACGGCGTCGTCACCGGTACCGTCATCGAGGTCGTCAAGGGTGGACTCATCCTGGACATCGGCCTGCGTGGCTTCCTTCCGGCCTCGCTCGTCGAGATGCGCCGTGTCCGCGACCTCCAGCCGTACGTCGGCAAGGAGATCGAGGCCAAGATCATCGAGCTGGACAAGAACCGCAACAACGTGGTCCTGTCCCGCCGTGCATGGCTCGAGCAGACCCAGTCCGAGGTGCGCACCACGTTCCTCAAGGAGCTCCAGAAGGGTCAGGTCCGCTCCGGTGTCGTCAGCAGCATCGTCAACTTCGGTGCGTTCGTCGACCTTGGCGGCGTTGACGGTCTCGTCCACGTCTCCGAGCTGTCCTGGAAGCACATCGACCACCCGTCCGAGGTCGTCGAGGTTGGCCAGGAAGTCACCGTCGAGGTGCTCGACGTCGACATGGACCGCGAGCGCGTCTCGCTGTCTCTGAAGGCCACCCAGGAAGACCCGTGGCAGCACTTCGCCCGCACCCACGCGATCGGTCAGGTCGTCCCGGGCAAGGTCACCAAGCTCGTCCCGTTCGGTGCGTTCGTCCGCGTCGACGATGGCATCGAGGGCCTGGTCCACATCTCCGAGCTGGCCGAGCGCCACGTGGAGCTGCCGGAGCAGGTCGTCAACGTCGGAGACGACATCTTCGTCAAGGTCATCGACATCGACCTCGAGCGTCGCCGCATCTCGCTGTCGCTCAAGCAGGCCAACGACGCGGCCAGTGCCGCCGCCGAGTTCGACCCGACCATGTACGGCATGGCCGCCGAGTACGACGAAGCCGGCAACTACAAGTACCCCGAGGGCTTCGACCCCGAGACCCAGGAATGGGTCGAGGGCAACGATGAGCAGCGCGAAAAGTGGGAGAAGCAGTACGCCCAGGCGCACGCTCGTTGGGAAGCACACAAGGCTCAGGTCGAGGAGGCTGTCAAGGCTGACGCCGAGGCTGCCGCCAACCCGGAGACGCCGACCACTTATTCCTCAAGTGGCGCATCGTCCTCCGAGCCGACCGGATCGTCGTCCTCCTCATCTGGTTCGTCCTCGTCCTCGTCATCCTCGGCTCCGGCCGAGGGCACGCTGGCTTCGGATGAGGCCCTCGCCGCTCTGCGCGAGAAGCTCACCGGCGCCTGATCGCCATCTTGATTCGCGTCGACGTCACCTGACGTCGCAGTGACACGAAGACCCGGACCGTCTGGTCCGGGTCTTCGTGCGTTGCGGAACAGTTCTCGCACGGTTCGGAACAAGGACGAACCTGGGCCGCCCAGCACTAGAGTCAGCCCATGCTGCGCGTAGGACTCACCGGTGGGATCGGCTCGGGCAAATCGACGGTGGCGCAACGGTTTCTTGAGCTTGGCGCCGTGGTCATCGATGCCGATCTCCTGGCCCGCGAAGTCGTTGCCGTCGGCTCGCCCGGTTTGGCTGCCATCCAGCGACGCTTTGGTGATGCGGTGCTGGCCGCCGATGGTTCTCTTGATCGCGCCGCGCTGGGCGAGATCGTGTTTTCGGACCCCGGGGCGCGCAGGGACCTGGAAGCGATCACGCACCCGCTGATCGGTGCCCGAACCCGCGCGCTGCTGGAGTCGGCAGCCCCCGAGCGGATCTTGGTGCACGACGTGCCGCTGCTCGTCGAGAAGGACAAGACCGCGGACTACCACCTCACCGTGGTCGTCGGGGCTGACGAGGACATCCGGGTGGCGCGCCTCACCGGTGAGCGTGGCTTCACCGCGGCCGATGTGCGGGGGCGTATCGCGGCCCAGGCCAGCGATCGTGCACGCCGGGCGGCAGCCGATGCGTGGCTGGACAACAACGGGACCGTGGATGCGCTGCTGGCCCAGGTCGATGCCCTGTGGCAGAACCGGATCGTGGGCTTCAACGACAACCTGATGTCCGGCTCCCGCAGCCACCGGCCGGACACCCCAACCCTGGTGCCGTATGACGAGTCGTGGCTCTTGGCCGCATCCCGGCTGATCGGGCGGATCAAGAGCGCACTGGGTGATGGAGTTGTCGCTGTTGAACACATCGGGTCGACCAGCGTGCCGGGCCTGAGCGCCAAGGACGTGATCGACCTGCAGGTCGGAGTCCGACGACTCACAGACGCAGATGCGCCAGAGTTCGTGAAAGCGTTGGCGGACAAGGGTTTTCCCCGATCGGGGGGCGACGAGAACAAGTGGGACGACGCACTGCCCTGGATCGACGACGTCACGTTGTGGCAGAAACGCTTCCACGGCAGCGCCGACCCTGGACGGATCGTGCACCTGCACGTCCGCGAGATCGATGGTCCGGGCTGGCGCTACGCGCTCCTGTTCCGGGACTGGCTGCGTGCGGAGGTCGCCGAACGCGCCGCCTATGCCGAGCTCAAGGCTCAGCTGGCGCGGACGGCGACAACGACAACCGAGTACGTCGAGGCCAAGGGGCCGTGGATCGTGGGGGCCTTGGCGAGAGCGGATACCTGGGCTCGGCATACCGGATGGGGCGGTCCGTGAGGGGCGCGGTTGGCAATTGCCCAGGTGTCGGCGGGGGCGTCTACGGTTGAGTCATGCGGCCCACGACTGATCTCCAGCGGACGGTTGCCCCATTCAAGGTCGTCGCCGACTTTGAGCCCAGTGGCGACCAGCCGACGGCGATCGCAGAGCTGACCAAGCGGATCCAGGCGGGCGAGCAGGACATCGTGCTTCTCGGCGCGACCGGCACGGGCAAGTCGGCCACCGCTGCCTGGCTGATCGAGCAGGTCCAACGGCCGACGCTGGTCATGGCACCGAACAAGACGCTCGCCGCACAGCTGGCCAACGAGTTCCGCGAGCTGCTGCCGAACAACGCCGTCGAGTACTTCGTCAGCTACTACGACTACTACCAGCCAGAGGCGTACATCGCCCAGACCGACACCTACATCGAGAAGGACTCCTCGATCAACGACGAGGTGGAGCGGTTGCGGCACAGCGCCACCAACTCGTTGCTGACCAGACGCGACGTGATCGTGGTGGCCTCGGTCTCCTGCATCTACGGCCTCGGCACTCCGCAGGAGTATGTCGACCGCATGGCCCGGCTCAAGGTGGGCGCCCACATCGAGCGTGACGACCTGTTGCGCAGGTTTGTGGGGATGCAATACACCCGCAACGACATCGCGTTCACCCGCGGCACTTTCCGCGTGCGCGGCGACACCGTCGAGATCATCCCGGTCTACGAGCAGCTGGCGATCCGGATCGAGTTCTTCGGGGACGAGATCGAACGCATCTACACCCTCCACCCGCTCACCGGCGAGATCATGCGCGAGGAGGAAGAGATGTATGTCTTCCCGGCGACGCACTACGTGGCCGGCCCCGAACGCATGGAACGCGCGATCCGTGGCATCGAGGCTGAGCTCGAGGAGCAGCTGGCCGCTTTCGAGAAGCAGGGCAAGCTGCTCGAGGCCCAGCGGCTTCGCATGCGCACGACCTATGACATCGAGATGATGCGTCAGGTCGGTTCCTGCTCCGGCATCGAGAACTACTCGATGCACATCGACGGTCGCCCGCGGGGTTCTGCGCCCAGCTGCCTGCTCGACTACTTCCCCGAGGACTTCCTTCTGGTCATCGACGAGTCGCATGTCACCGTCCCGCAGATCGGCGCGATGTACGAAGGCGACATGTCCCGCAAGCGCAACCTGGTCGACTTCGGGTTCCGGCTGCCCAGCGCCATGGACAACCGGCCGCTGCGCTGGGAGGAGTTCCTGGAGCGGACCGGGCAGACGGTCTATCTTTCGGCAACCCCCGGGCCGTACGAGCTGGCCAAGGGCAACGGCGTGGTCGAGCAGATCATCCGTCCGACAGGGCTGGTCGACCCCCAGATCGTCCTCAAACCGACGAAGGGTCAGATCGACGACCTGTTGCACGAGATCGGAGAACGGACGGCCAAGCACGAACGAGTGCTGGTCACGACGTTGACCAAGAAGATGGCAGAGGACCTGACCGACTACCTGCTGGAGAGAGGCGTCCGGGTGCGCTATCTCCACTCAGAGGTCGACACCCTGCGGCGCGTCGAGCTGCTGCGCGAGCTGCGGATGGGGGAGTACGACGTCCTGGTCGGCATCAACCTGCTCCGCGAGGGACTCGACCTGCCGGAGGTCTCGCTGGTCAGCATCCTGGACGCCGACAAGGAGGGATTCCTGCGCTCAGCACGAAGCCTGATCCAGACCATCGGTCGTGCCGCGCGCAACGTCTCCGGCGAGGTGCACATGTATGCCGACAAGATGACCCCGTCAATGGCTCAGGCCATGGACGAGACCACCCGTCGGCGTGCCATCCAGGTCGCCTACAACCTTGAGCGGGGCATCGACCCCCAGCCGTTGCGCAAACGGATCGCGGACATCACCGACCTGCTCGATCGCGAGGACGCCGACACCGAGGCTCTGTTGGGCAGTGGTCGGACCCAGTCGCGGGGCAAGGCTCGAGGCGGCGCCGGCGGCCGAGGGGCGTTGGCTGCCGACGTCGGAGTGTTTGACCGGCGCCTGGCCGAGATGCCCGCGGCCGATCTCGCCGACCTCATCCAGGAGCTCACCGTCCAGATGCACAAGGCGGCATCAGACCTGCACTTCGAGCTGGCCGCCAGGTTGCGCGATGAGCTCGGCGACCTCAAGAAGGAGCTGCGGCAGATGACTGCCGCCACGTCCTGAAACTGGCTGTCGCTGAGCACGCCGACTTGAGTTTGTGCCCAGAACTCAGGGATAATGGCGCTCCACGGAGGGGAGTATCCCCACGCGGCGTCCTCGTCAACACGGATCAGCGAGCCTGCGGGCCTGCCTGTTCCGGGGGAGCCGGTCCGCCATTGGGGCGGGAGAGACCTCGGGCCACTTGGTGTTGCACCGTGACCGGAAGGCAAATCTGCACATGAACGACCTGAACGTGGCCCCGTGGGTCTGGATGCTCACGCTCGGTGTGACCGTTGTGCTGCTCCTGATCGATGTCCTGATCATCGGCCGCAGGCCTCACGTGCCGTCCATGGCCGAGTCGGTGCGCCACCTCGCCTTCTTCGTCACCCTCGCCATCCTGTTCGGACTGGGGATCTGGTACTTCTCCGGCGCCGACTTCGCCGCGCAGTACTTCGCCGGTTGGTTGACCGAGTACAGCCTGAGTGTCGACAACCTGTTCGTCTTCCTGATCATCATGTCCAAGTTCGGGGTGCCCCCCAAGCTGCAACAGACCGCCCTGATGGTCGGCATCATGATCGCCCTGGTCTTGCGCGGCATCTTCATCGCCGTCGGAGCCGTGGCCATCAACCAGTTCTCGTGGATCTTCTACGTGTTCGGCGCCTTCCTCATCTACACCGCCGTCAAGCTGGCCCGTGAGGGCGAGAGCGAAGACGAAGAGTATGAGGAGAACGTGCTCCTGAAGTGGGTCGAGACGCGCTTCCCGGCCACCAACCTGTGGCAGGGCACCAAGCTGTTCGTCACGTTGAACGGCAGCCGCATCATCACGCCGATGTTCATCGTCATCCTCGCGCTCGGCACCACCGACCTGCTCTTTGCGCTGGACTCGATTCCCGCGATCTACGGTCTGACCCAGGAACCCTTCCTCGTTCTGACCGCCAACATCTTCGCCCTCATGGGGCTGCGTCAGCTGTACTTCCTCATTGGCGGCCTGCTCAAACGACTGGTCTATCTGGGCATCGGCCTGGCCGTTCTCCTGTCCTTCATCGGTCTCAAGCTGATCCTGCACGCGATGCACGAGAACGAGCTTCCGTTCATCAACGGCGGTCAGAACATCACGAGCGCTCCGGACATCACGATTGGCCAGTCGCTCTCCGCCATCCTGACCATCCTGACCATCACGACCGTCGCGAGCTTGCTCAAGACCCGCAAGGACAACCGGGCCATCACCCTCGACTGACACTGCTCGGGGCGTTCTCCTGAGCCGCGCCAGATGTTCCCTACTGGTTCGTGGTCTCGGCCATGGCCTCGGGTGTGGACCGCGTGGACCTCACGCCCAGCACCAGCCCGCTCGCCGCGACGACACACGCCATACCGAGCAGCTGCGGGGCTCTGAGGTGCTGACCGAGCACGACGAGCCCGGCCACGGCGGCCACCGCCGGTTCGAGGCTGAGCAGGATGCCGAAGACGTGAGCAGCCAACCGCCGCAGGGCGATCAGCTCCAGGGAGTACGGCAGGACCGACGACAGCACCGCGATGCCGGCGCCCCGCCAGAGCGCGTCCGGCGTCCACAGTGCTGACCCGCCGGTGACAATCCCGACGGGAGCGACCAGCACAGCGGCGATGGTCATCGCAATGGCGAGGCCGTCCAGCTGGGCGAACCGTGCGCCGGTGCGCCGGCTGAAGACGATGTATGCCGCCCACGACGTACCCGCGGCGAGCGCGAGTCCCAGTCCGGTCAGGTCAACCTCCGCCCAGGGCGTGCTGACGATCCCCGAGATCAGGACGACGCCGACCGCCGCGACGGCGACGGCGAGCAGGTACTTGCGTCGGTGGGACAACACGGTGGCGAGGACCAGGGGACCGATGAACTCGATGGTGACCACGACGCCGATCGGTATCCGGGCCAACGAGCCGTAGAAGAAGAGGTTCATCATCGCCAGGACCGCACCGAAGATGACGACCACCAACCAGTCCGCGGTGGTCCGGCCTTTCAGCCGGGGTCGCGCAATGGCGAGCAGGACGGCGGCGGCGATGGTCAGCCGCAACGTCACAGAGCCGAACACTCCGACGACCGGGACCAGCGTCGCGGCCAGCGCTCCGCCGAACTGGACCGAGACGACGGCTGCCAGGACCAGCAACGGCGCAGGGACGCGCCGACTCACTCCGTGAGCCCCGCGCCGCGCTCGAGCCCTGGCACACGTCCCGCCCCGACGAGGCTGTTCCGGCGTGCCGGGGTCAGGGCTTCCTCGACAATCACCGAGCCGGTCTCGGGAGCGTGCAGCATGCGGCCGGGGCCGGTCACGATGCCGACGTGATGGGGCCGCTTGCCTTCGTGAGCGAAGAAGTAGAGGTCGCCGGGTCGGGCGTCCGTTGCCGGAATGTGCTCGCACGCGTCGTACTGGTCATCGGCGTCCCGCGGGAAGACCACGCCGAGCCGGCGCAGGCAGAGGTGCACCAGCCCCGAGCAGTCCAGCGCCCAGTCGCACATCCCGCCCCAAAGATAGGCAAGGCCGAGGCGCTTGCGAGCCGCCGCGATGAAGGCCCCGGCGCCACGACCGCCCTCGAGGGAGTCCGAGCTGGCCGAGATCGGCCCGCGGTCCGGGACTCGTGCGCTGACGTGGGCAGCGGGCAGCCACCCCGGATACCCTCGCGGATCGAGAGTGCTGGGCTGCATCGGCGCGACCACCTGGAGCCACCCGTTGTCGGGATCGTCGATGATGTCCACCGGCTCGCCGAGCTCGAGCTGGGTGAGCGCTCGGCCATGGAGACCGAGTCGCGCAGCGGCGGCATCGAGGTCGGCCAACCACGCGACAACATCGGGATGGGGGGCAACGGCCGCCGCATCCACGTCGCGGGGCGACGTCGGGCTTGACCAGAGTGTGGTGACGGGAACGATGACGTACCTTCGGCTGCTCACGTCCGCCATCGTCACACGTTCGGACCTCAGGTTGCGGGATGGACTCAGGTTGCGGGATGGACGCAGAGTGTGGGAGGGCCGGGGCGTGGGCGTACGGCATACTCGCTTGTCATGTCGGACGTGTCGGTGGGACTGCCTGGCGAGATCCGGGCTCTGGTGGCAGCGGCTCCGGGTGAGCTGAGTGTCGTCGTGGTCGGCGCCGATGGCCTGATCGTCGACGTGGACGGAGGTCGGGTCGTGCCGGCGGCGAGCACCATCAAGGTGCCGATCATGATCACCGCTCTGGAGCAGGTGGCCCTGGGTGGCTTGAGCTTGCAGCAGCCCGTCCCCATCGGGCCGGATCGGGTCGGCGGCAGCGGCGCGCTGTCATTGCTGCCGTCGGTGACGGAGCTTCCGTTGGTCGAGACACTGCGGCTGATGATCGCGTTGAGCGACAACGACGCCACCAACGCGGTGATCGCGCTGGTCGGCCTTGAGCCCGTGGGCCAGACCTGTCGTCGGCTTCGGTTGGCCCAGACCCATCTTCGTCGTGCGTTGATGGACTTCGCAGCGAGTGATGCCGGTATCGACAACGTCACCTGTGCCCTGGATCTGGCTCAGGTGATGTCCAGGCTCCGCGCGCGTGAGGCGCTGCCGGAGGCCGAGACCGTGGTGGCCCTCGACCTCCTGGCAGAGCAGCAGTTCCTTGACGGTCTGCCTGCGCTCCTGCCCGAGGGGGTGAGGCATGCGAACAAGACCGGAGAGCTGTCAGGCATCCGTCATGACATGGCGTTGGTCGAGCACGACGGCCGATGGGCAGCGGTTGCCGTGACGGCCACCGGCCTTATGGGGCCGGGCGGAGGGGTTGATCGCGGCTCCACCGTGCTGCCAACCTTCGCGAACATCGGTGCTGCGGTGTGGAACTGGCTCCGTGATCCGGGCTCGTCGACGGGAGCTAGCGACACAGGCAGAACGGATGTCCTGCCGGGTCCGCGTAGACCCTGAAACCGCTGGTCTGGTCCGGGTCGGGCGCTGTCGTCGGCAAGAGGGGAGTGGCGCCCAAGGCCACGGCCTGGTCGTGAGCGGTGACGAAGTCGTCCACGGTCAGGTCGAGGTGCAGCTGCTGCGGTGGACCGTCCGGCCATCGAGGAGCCACATAGTTGTCGGCTCGCTGGAAGGCGAGCGAGACGCCGGTCCCATCACCGCTCAGGCTCTGCCACGAGTCGTCGCCGTCATCGGCGATGTCCTGACCCAGCAGGCCCGCGTAGAACTCGGCGAGGGCACGGGGATCGGGGCAGTCGAGCACGACGGTGTCGAAGCGACCCACGCCGACCCGTCCACCAGCGACCCGTCCACCAGCGATCGGCCCACCAGCGATCGGCCCTGGTGCGGAAGTCATGCCGAGCAGCCGATGGGGCCGGCGCCCGTCACGGATGTCCCGGCCGAGCGGAGGCTCACCTCGCCAGGGGCGCGGAACCAGGCCAACATCCTGGTGGCCACGTTCTTCACGGGCGTTGACCACGGGCTGGTAGCGGCGTCGCGCGTGGCTGCCCCCAGGAGGGCGTGGCGCTCGGACTCGGCGACGAGCTCGCGGATGCGCATGGCGGCCAAAGTCATGGACAGGTCAGACTGCAACATCGTGTTCTCCTCTGGTTTCTCCGGTTGGATGCCAGTCAGCGTGAGTGGTAACCGGTGTAACCAGCATGACAGTTACTTCTGTTCCGCGCAACCCCTAAATTTGTTACACTGGTTACGTGCCTGAATCGACTGATCTCGTCCGTCTCGACGTCTGCGGCGACCCCGCGGACCTGATCGTGCGGTTCATCAACACCCTCGACGTCGAGGCTGGCACGGATGTGCTGGACACGGTCGACTCCTGGCAGTCGTGGCTGTCTGCGCAATGGCTCGACGCGGGCTTTGGGCGCGAAAGCGCACGTGATCTGGAGCAGGCTCGCGAGCTGCGTGACGACTTGCGCGCGCTGGCCAGCGGCGCGCGGCGTCAGCAGGGTCGGCAGGTCGGGATACAGGTGGCGTTGACCGATGACGGCGAGGTCGAGCTGGGTGCGGATACGGCCGTCGGCCTCATCGCCGCGGCCGCCGCGAAGGTCGCCATCGAGAAGCGCCTCGATCGGGTCAAGATCTGTCCGGCGGACAACTGCCGGTGGGCGTTCTATGACTCCTCCCGGAACCACTCGCGTCAGTGGTGCTCGATGGAAGTCTGTGGCAACAGGGCCAAGGCGCGAGCCCATCGCGCTCGCAGCACACCCGCCTGACCCGCCAGCTTCGCGGTTGACCCGGTTGACGCGGCTGCGTGTCAACCGTCGCTATGGTCCTCCACCCAGGACGCAGCCTCGAGCAGCTGCAGGCCGACCTCGCGCGCCCGCTGGGGTGTCAGGTTCGGCCCGTAGTCCGCATCGAGCGTCACCACGACGCCATGTTCGCGGTCCGTGCAGATGCCGACAGTGGCCCAGCTCTTGCCCGAAACGCCTTCCACGGTGGGCCACCTCGGACCATCGTGTTCGATGGGCTCGTCGTTGCCGAGGTGGTTGGTCGTGCACCAGTTCGGACACGTGACGATGACGCTCATGCTGTCGCTGCGATGGCGCGGCGATTCCCGTCTGGGGTGTCTGCGGAAGCATCTCCCTGCACGATGCCAATCATGATCTCTTTGCCTTCCATCGAGGTTGCGGTCCGGGCCCTGGTCGGTATCTTCACCTCCGACGTGGGCCCCCGTTCACGTTACGGCTGGATCTGGGTCAAGTGGTGGAGGTCGGACCTGTCATTTTCCAGGGACCCGACGGCCATGCGCGTCGGGGAGCGGACTACCAACCCCGTTCGCGCCACTCCTGCAGGTGAGGGCGTTCGGCGCCGAGGGTGGTGTCTGGGCCGTGGCCCGGATAGATCCACGTGTCATCGTCATAGACGTCGAAGATCCGGGTCTGGACGTCGCCCAGCAAGGAGGCGAAGCGATCGGGGTCCTGCTGGGTGTTGCCGACGCCCCCGGGAAAGAGCGAGTCGCCGGTCCAGATGTGCGCGTGCCCGGTCGGATCGTTGTAGACCAGCGCCACCGATCCCGGTGTGTGCCCCCTCAGGTGGATGACTTTCAGGGTGACCTCACCGAAGGTGAGCGTGTCGCCGTGTCTCAGGCGCCGATCAGGTATGACGGGCAAGGCGTCCGCGTCGGCAGCCCCGGCCGCGTTAGTGGCATTCGTTGCCTCCACCACCTGTATGAGAGCGCGGTGGTGGTCCCAGTGCTGGTGCGTGGTCACGATGGTGTCCAGGCGGCCGCTCCCCTCAGCAACCAGCGACAGAACCCGTGCCGGGTCGTCCGCGGCGTCAATGAGCAGCTGTGCGCCTGTGTTCACGCACGTCAGCAGATAGACGTTGTTCGCCATCTCCCCGACGCTGGCCTTGCGGATGGTCAGCAGGGGCAGATCCCGTTGGTCGCTGGCGCCGCCAGCGGTCACGTCGCCCGTGTACTCCATACGTCAGCTCCCGTCAATGGGACCAATAGTCCGGATTGACTATTGTTCGGCCTCTTCTGTCGGCCCTACGCTATTCGCAGTACTACATCTGGTATCGGTTGTTTAAAGGTTTGGTATCGGTTGCCTCAGGAACTGGTGACAGTCCGTCGCCAGGGGGAGAGGGACAAGCGTTTGGGTCGTGTGTCTCATACGACGCCGACAGACAGGGGTGCAGTCACCATGGCATCTGTTCTAGTACAAGACGTCGCAATGGCTGTTCAGCCGCCACGGCCTCCCAGTATCGACACCGTGCGAGCGCTTTGTCATGACCTTCGCCAGCCCCTGGCGGCTATCCTGTTGCTGGCGGGGTCTGAGAGTGGCGACGTTCGCCACCGCATGGACGGGATCCTCGATCAAGCCCAGTGGCTGTCCGACATGGTCGAGGGTGTCATCGGGGGCGCTGCGGACGACCTGCCGATCAGCGTGGACATTGCCGAGCTGTCATATCGCTGCGTGCTACGGGCGCAGCCCACGGCCAGATGCCGAATCGCGTTCTTCGGTAGCGACAGGGCATCGACAGTTGCCACGCCGGTCGCGCTCGGCCGGGCCATCACGTGCGTGCTGGACAACGCGGTTCGTGCGGCCGGCCCCGGTGGGCAGGTCACCGTTGATGTGACCGGCACGGTCGATGAGATCACCATCAGGATCATCGATGACGGCCCCGGGCTGGGGAAGGTGCCCAGCAACAACTCGCTCGGACTGACCATCACCCGCGCCCTGGTGTCGGCCTGCGGTGGCGCGTTCGAGCTGAGACCAGGCACCGAGAGCGGGATGGTTGCGCGGATCGCGCTTCCCGCCATCACATCCAGGGAGATGGCGTCATGAGGCTGCTCGTATGTGACGACCACAGGCTCTTGCTCGACGCGCTGAGCATGGCTCTGACCGACAGGGGGCACACGGTCGTCGCGACGGCCGTTGACCCCGACGAAGCGGTGGAGGCTGCCCGCAAGCACAAGCCGGACGCGTGCCTGCTCGATGTGAGCTTCCCCCACGCCAACGGGCTCAACGCCATCGGCCGGATCCATGAGGTCAGCCCCGACACCAAGGTGGTCATGCTGTCAGGGTCGATCAGCAGGAGCCTGGTGGCGGACGCCATCGCTCAGGGCGCTCAGGGTTTTGTCGGCAAGGAGAAGCCGGTCGGCGTCATCATCGAAGCGCTGGAGATGGCATATCAAGGACACCTGGCGGTGGATCTGCTCTTGCTGCAGGAGGTCCTTCGACCTCGCCCCGAGAACGATGACCCGCTGTGGATGCTGAAGTTCCTGACCGAGCGCGAGTGGGAGGTGATGCGCTGCATCATGGATGGGCTGAGCACCGAACAGATGGCCGAGCAGCTGTGCGTGCAGCGGAGTACGGCGCGTACCCACGTGCAGAACCTGCTTACCAAGCTTGGCGTGCACTCGCGCCTGCAAGCGGCTGCCCTGATGACTGCCCACGCATCTGCGGAGACATGGCCCGTTCACATGCGCTGACGCGCGTGACGCCCTCATCCTTTTGATGTATACACACCTCCGACCTCTGGATGCTCCCTTGAGGGGCCAAAACGGTGAGGCTTGAACTATGCAAGAGAAGCGAATTCGTGTGGCGGTGATAGACGACCATCGGGTCTTTGCCGAGGCGTTGGCGAGCCGGCTCTCCGATGAACCCGACCTCGAGGTCGTCGGGACCGCCGCTGCGGCCGCGGAGGCCCTGGAATTGTTCTTGCACAACGAGATTGACGTTGTAGCACTCGACCTTGACCTCGCTGGTGAGGACGGGTTGGCAGTCGGGCGTCAGCTACGCGATCAATGGCCTGACCTGGGGATCGTCGTTGTCACTGCCGCGGCCGACGACTCGCGGGTTGCCGAGGCGGTACAGATGGGTGTCCGGGGCTGGGTGGCCAAGCAGAGTGCCATCGAGTCGTTGCTCGTGGCGCTCCGCGGTGCGGCACGCGGTGAAACACACCTGCCGGCGGCTCTGTTGACGCGGGTTCTGGTCTCCCTCTCTGAGCGCAACAGGTCATCCACACCCGAAGCCGAAGCCATCTCGATCCTCACTGCACGGGAGCTCGACGTGCTGCGGTGCCTGATTGAGGGGCTGTCCCGCAACGAGATCGGCGCGCTGTTGCACGTCTCGCCGAACACGGTCCGTACCCACATTCAAAGCATCCTGCACAAGCTGAATGTCCACTCCGCTCTCACCGCGGTGGCGTTCGCTCGTAGGGCCGGAGTCGTTGGCCTGCGAGAGGACGAGGTGCCCCCCAATCGCGAGCGTGGGTCGACTCGGCAGAGGGTTTCGACGGCTGACGTCCCTTCCTAGGCGAGCGTGTGCGACGTACAACCGGACCGCACCTCAACCCCAGGAGGGCAGCCTGGGCAGGCCAGCCTGGCTGGAGAGCCCAGCGCCATTGCCTCGCGTGAGCCAGAGCAGCAACGCGGCGTTGCTCCCGGTAACAACCTGGCTGCCGCCACCGATCGTCCATGTTTCGCCTTCGTCACTGCGCAGCGTGACCGAGGGCGCCTCGGCCTTGGCCGTCATCCGACTCACGCTGTTGGCAACAGCCCGTTTGACGAACCCAGGGTCGGCGTCGGCGAACGTGTAGCCGGCGTCCAGGTCGACGTGATGGATGACGACCTCCATCAGCCGCAGCGTCGGCAGCTGACCCCCGAGCACTTTTCGCCCACCGCGCATCTCGACCTCAACCTCTTCCGGCGCACCGGCCAGTCCGGCCGCCGCTGCCGCAAACCGTGCCGCAGACTCCTCAAGATCGGTGAGGATCTCCTGGGCACCCCGGGTTGCTCCAACCGCAATATCTGCGTCACGCGCCTCGGGCGGGTCGTACATGGCCCGGGGGGTGCCGGTGATGGCCCAGCCGGCCAGGTTGCCCAAGCCGTCGGCGTTGCGGGCGATGTGTGACAGGACATGCGCCCGGCTCCAGCCCTCGCACAGGCTGGGACGCCTCATGGCTTCGTCATCCAGGCCGGCAGCCGTCCGCATGAGCAGACTGGTCTCGTGAGCCAAGAGCGAAAGGTTGTCGGACAGGTGTGAAGGCATGTTCATCAGGTCACGGTACTTGTCGGCGCTGTCAGTGCTGTCAGCGCGGGCACATACGATTGCGGACGTGCCCGAAGTGACCGTCACCCCACCCCGATATGACCATGACCGCCTCGTCGTACGCGGAGCGCGTGAGCACAACCTGCGTGATATCTCTGTCGACCTGCCGCGCAACAGCCTCATCGTGTTCACCGGACTCT
>Ga0209585_10000158_pt1 | contig 26387 bp, 24 predicted proteins | sample NGEPerone_FD_185491 | JGI IMG/M metagenome (GOLD analysis project Ga0209585, IMG submission 185491) | Arctic peat soil microbial communities from the Barrow Environmental Observatory site, Barrow, Alaska, USA - NGEE Permafrost154B-one... | ecosystem: Environmental > Terrestrial > Soil >... | reverse complement strand
GCTGGCCATTGACCTTGACGCTCCAGGCATCCTGGGCGTGCGTAAGCTGCAGTGCCTCCGACTCCATGGGGGCCTGCGCAGCGCTCCTCGCGCTCGACTCGCCGAGCGCAAGCTTGCCTTCGGCCCCGGGCGGCACCTTCGGCGCCGGGACTCTGCGGTCGTTGACGACCTTGAGGACGTTGCCGTCTTTGCGCAGAGCCGCGAGCGTGGCCTGTGAGACGGTCGCCGAGACCGCCGGGATGATGTGGTAGGGCACCACGGCGGCGGCGTTGCGGTCCTTGAGTTCCCTCATGACTGCGGTGGTGCTGCCGCCGGGCTTGACCAGCACGATGACCTTGATCGTCGGCTTGTCGGGCGTGCCGGCCGCCTTGGCGCGTATGACTCCGGCGGCGAGCGTCACCACCAGTGCCAGCGCCATCGCCAAAATGAACACACGACGTCTCATGGAACCTCCTCGCACCCCTCGCGTCCTTACACGCCCCCCGTCATAGAGCGACGGTCTCGGCGTTCATCGCCGCGTCTGGACGCTTTGGACGCGGCCTGACTCTCCTCTCGGCCGCCGGCGTTCGCGAGACTGCACGCATGGTCGTGAACACAGCCCCGCCCAGCGAACGCAGGCGCCTGCCCGCTTCGCTCCGGCTCATGGGTAGGACGCAACCGTGGCGCCAGTTTACATGATGCCGTGACGGCAATCGGTGTCCGGATAGGGCGAGGGCGGGGCGCCCGCGAGCGCCCCGCCCTTCGGGGTCAAGACCGGGCGGCGCGACCGCGCCGCAGTCCTCAGCCTCAGCCGAAGGGGCTGCCCGGGCGCGGCGCGCAATCGCCGCCGGCCGAGCCGCCGAGGCTACGCAAGAAGCTCGAGAACTTCTGCCGCACCTCCGTGGAGCCGCACTCGGGGCAGACCCTGTCCTCGTCGCGCAGGAACCCCTGGCGAAACACCTCGAAGACGTGCTCACAGTTCTCGCAGACCAGATCGTACGACGCCATGACCCTCCGATGAGTTGGCGGAAACATACCCTAGAGGGTATCATACCCCATGATGTGCGACGCGCAACCGCGCCGTCCGGGTATGCTCTGCCGCGAGACGGGCGGGCGCAGGGCGCCCGCGCCCGGCGCGGCGGAACGAAGAGGAGACACCATGCGCAGAAGAAAGCTCATCTTCGCCGGCCTCCTCATGGCCGTCGTCCTCGGCGCGGCGTTCTCGGCGGCTGCCTGCGGCTCTTCTTCGGGCTCCTCCGGCTCCACCGCCGGCGTCACGATCGAGGCGCCGGGCGACTTCGACATCGCCAACTACGCCGGGAAGCCGCTGGTGGTGAACTTCTTCGGCTCGTGGTGCGGGCCGTGCAACAGTGAGGCTCCCGATCTCGCCGAGTTCGCCAAGGCCAACCCCGGCGTCCAGCTCGTCGGCGTCGCCGTCAACGACGCGGAGGCCGACGCGACCTCGTTCATGACCAAGTACGGGCTTTCCTACCCGGTCGTGATAGACGACAAGAGCCTGAGCGCCCAGTACGGCATCACCGGGGTGCCCACGACGATCTTCTTCAATGGCGGCGGTCAGGAAGTCGACCGCATCGTCGGCGCGGCTGCGCTCGACCAGTTCGGCCAGAGTCTCGCCAAGGCACAGTGACGGCCCGGGGCGCGACGCGCGGCGTAGGGGCGCTGGGCAGGCCGCGGCCTGAGGCGGCGACGAGTACGGCGCGGTCGTGCTAGCCGTCGAGGTCACTTCTCTCAGCCTGTCGGCGGTGGGCCTGGCCTTCCTCGCCGGCCTGCTGTCGTTCGTCTCGCCCTGCGTTCTGCCTCTGCTCCCCGTGTATCTATCGTTCATCTCAGGGGTGGGCGTGGAGCGGCTGGGCAGCGAGCGCCGTCGCCTGCTGGGCACCTCGCTGCTGTTCGTCGCCGGCTTCACCGTCGTCTTCGTGCTCATGGGAGCCGGCGCCGGCGGCATCGGCCGGCTCCTTCTCCGGTACCGTCAGGAGCTCACCATCGCGGCGGGTGCCTTCATCGCCTTCAGCGGCCTGGTGGTGGCCGGGGCGATCCGCCTGCCCAAGCCGGTGATGAGGCTTTCGCCCAGGCGCGCCGGCGCCGGCGGTGCGTTCTTCACCGGCGCCGCCCTGGCGATCGGCTGGACGCCCTGCGTGGGCTACGTGCTCGGCGCCGTCCTCGGCATGGCCGCTTCCAGCCAGAGCGCCTGGTCGGGGTCGCTCCTCCTGCTCGTCTACTCGGCCGGCTTGGGCGTGCCCTTCGTACTCGCCGCCCTGGCCTTCGATTGGATGAGCGGGCGTCTCTCGTTGGTCAAGCGCCACTACCGCGCGGTGCAAGTGACCGCCGGCGTTCTGCTCGTCGTCTTCGGCGTGCTGCTGATGCTCGGTGCGCTCGAGCAGATGGGCCGCTGGCTGCCGGCCTTCAGCCCGGGGGGGCTGTAAGGCGGTATCCTTGGCGCGATGAGCGTCCGCCACCGCATTCCCGAGGTGTCGCCGGAGGGGCGCGCCGCCGCCGCTGCGCTGCGGCGCGTGGTCGCCGGCGACGTCTCCATCTCGCCGCTCCGGCGCTGGCTCTACTCCACCGATGCGTCGGGCTACCGAGTGGTGCCGGACGCCGTGCTCCTGGCCGCTTCTGCCGACGACCTGCTGGCCGCCGCCGCCGTGGCCACTGAGTATGCCGTGCCGCTGGTCGCCCGCGGCGCCGGCACCAGCCTCGCCGGTCAGGCCATCGGCCCGGGCATCGCCGTGGACTGCTTCAAGCTCGACCGGGTGCTCGCCGTGGACCCGGACGCCGGCACGGCGCGCGTGGAGCCGGGCGTCATCCAGGCTTCGCTCAATCGCGTGGCGGCTCCCTATGGGCTCGAGTTCGGCCCCGATACCTCCACCGTCGACCAGGCGACCATCGGCGGCATGGTGGCCAACAACTCTTCGGGCTCGCGCTCGATCGTGTACGGGGAGTCGAAGGACAAGGTGCGCCGCGTGGCCGCGGTGCTGGCCGGCGGCGACGCGCTCGTCTTCGGGCCCTGCGCCGGCGGCGATCTGTCGCGTGGCATGCAGGGGCCGGGGGCAGGCGCGCTGGCGGCGGCGCTCGCGCAGGTGCGCGAGCGGTACCGGCAGGCCATCGCCGGCGGCTTCCCGCAGACCCGCCGCTGCACCTCGGGCTACAACCTGCGCGAGCTCCTGGCGCCACAGCCCGACCTGGGCAGGCTGCTGGCCGGCTCCGAGGGCACGCTGGCGCTGTTCACCGAGCTCGAGGTCATGCTCGACCAGCGTCCGGCGGCGCGGGTGGGGGCGGCGTTGACGTTCGCCACCCTTCGCGCCGCCCTCGAAGCAAACGTCGCGATCCTCGAGACGGGGCCGTCGGCAGTGGAACTGCTCGATCTGGACCCCCTGCGCAACGCCCCCAACCTCGTCACGTTCGGCCTGATGGCGCCGCTGCTCGCGGGCGACGAGCAGGCGATGCTCACCGTCGAGTATCAAGGCAGTGAGGACGAAGCCCGCGAGGGACTCGGCCGGCTGCGTGCTCTCCTGCCCGAGCTGGCCGTCGTGGAGATCGCCTGGCTGGAGGACCCTGCGGCGCTGGTCGAGGCGGGCGCGCTGCGTCGGGCCGCCTTGCCGCTGCTCATGGGCGCGCCCGGAGCGGAACGGCCGGCCTCGTTCGTCGAAGATACGGCGGTGGCGCCGGAGCGGCTGGCGGCCTTCGTCACCGACTTCCAGCGACTAGTCGCCGCTCACGGCGTGCGCGCCTCGTTCACCGGCCACGCCTCCGCCGGCTGCCTGCACATCCGCCCGCTGCTGGACCTCAAATCGGCCGCCGGCGTCGCGACCCTGGGTACGCTTGCGCACGAAGTCGGCGGCCTTGTCGCCCAGTACCACGGCGCCATCTCCGGTGAGCACGGCTGCGGCCGCTCGCGGAGCTGGTTCCTGCCGCAGCTGCTCGGCGCCGACCTGTACGCGGCCATGGTGGCCGTAAAGGACGCCTTCGACCCGCGGCGCCTGCTCGGACCGGGCACGATCGTCGAGGGCCCCGCGGTGAGCGAGGCCTTGCGTTACGGCGCCGACTATCGCGGCGACGGCGCGTGGGCGCCGCGTCTCAGCTACGCCGCGGAGGGCGGTTTCGACCTGGCCGTGGAGAAGTGCTTCGGCGCCGGCCTGTGCAAGAAGCTCAGCGGCACGATGTGCCCCCCGGCCGCGACCGGCCGCGACGAGGCGCGCAGCACGCGGGCGCGGGCGAACGCCCTCCAGGGCGTCCTCTGCGGCGCCATCCCTTTGGCGGCCATCGGCGAGGACGAGTTTGTCGATGTGCTCGGCACCTGCGTGGCCTGCAAGGCCTGCAAGACCGAGTGCCCGGCCGGCGTGGACATGGCCGCCCTCAAGGTGGAGTGGCTCGCCGAGGTGCGCGCCGGGGCGGGCATGCCCGCTCTGGCGCGAGGCATAGGTGAGTTCCGCCGGCTGGCGGCTTTGGCGTCGCCGGTCGCGCCGCTCGTCAACGCCGTCGCGCGGACGGGGTCGGCACGCCTCGTCACGGATCGCTTCGGGGTGGCGCATGAGCGACCGCTGCCGGCGTTCGCGCGGCGGTCGCTGACGCGGCGCCTGGGCGCCTCGCCACGCGCGGGTGCGCTTCGCGAGGAGGGCGCCGCGCTCTTCGTCGACTGCTTTGTGCAATATCAGGAGCCGCAAGTCGGCGAGGCGCTCGCGGGACTGCTTCGCCGTGCAGGCATGGAGTTGACGCTGGTCGACGCCGGCTGCTGCGGGCGCACGGCGCTCTCCAGCGGGCAGATCGAGAAGGCGCGCGCCAGGGCGCAGCGGGCCGTCGGCCCGCTGCACGAGAGGGCGCGCGCCGGGGGCGACCTGCTGTTCATCGAACCGAGCTGCCTCTCGATGGTCCGTGACGACTGGTTCCGCCTGTTGCCCGGCGACGGTCGCGTGGCCGCCGTGGCGGCGGCGGCGCGCCCGGCGCTGGCCCTGGTCGCCGACCTGGCCGCGGAGGGCCGCCTGCACTTCCGCGCCGGCGGCCGCGCCCTGCTGCACAGCCACTGCCACGAGAAGGCGCTGTCCTTCGTCGCCGCCACAGAGCGCGCCCTGGGCGCCGTCCCGGGGCTCGCGCTGGAGGTCCTCGACGCCGGCTGCTGCGGCATGTCCGGCGTCTTCGGCTATGAGGCCGATCACTACGGGTTGAGCGTCGCCATGGCCGAGCGTGTGCTGCTCCCGGCGGTGCGCGCGGCGGCGCCGGAGACGGCCGTGCTGGCGACCGGCACGTCGTGCCGCACGCAGATCCGCGACCTTGGCGGTAGCGCCGCCCTGCACCCGCTCGAGTTCCTCGCGCAGCGCCTCGTCGATTGACCTCCGAAGAGCCGCCCTCTGCGGGTAGGAGTCGCCATGGGACCGGACACTCTAGGCAGACTCTCGCCGCGGCAGCCCCGCCGCGTGTAGCATGACGTCGTGGACTGGGTGATACTCATCGCCGGCGTCGCCGGTCTCGCGGTCGCCGGCTACGGCTTTGTCACGCTGGCGCTCGACGCCGGGCGCCGTCGCCAGTACCTCGATATCATCCTCGCTCTAGCGCTCGTCGTCGTCGTGGTGTTTCTGCTCATCACCTTCGGCGACCGCCTGCTGCACTGACCAGGAGCTGCGGCGCCGCAGGGAAATCGCCGCCCCGGGGCGAATCCCACTAACGCGGACGCCGTCAGGCTGACGACGTCTGCGGGTAAGTGCATCGGTGTAGGGCGGCGATACGCGACGGGGCACGGCGCTCCGGCCAGCCTTCGCCAGAGCGGGGGAGTGAGCAGATGGCCAAACGGATCCTGGTCGTCGATGACGAGCCCGACATCCGCCGGCTCGTGGCCGAGGCTCTGGAGGGCAGCGGCTACGACGTGCAGACCGCCGCGAACGGCGAAGAGGCGCTGCGCACGGCGTCTCTCTTCATTCCCGACCTGGTATTGCTCGACATCATGATGCCCGATGCCGATGGCTTCACTGTGTACGAGCGGCTGCGGGACAAGCCGGTGAGCCTCAAGTCGCCGATCATCTTCCTCACCGCTCGCCGAGAGATCAGCGACAAGCTGCTGGGTTTCGAGAAGGGCGCCGCCGACTACATCACCAAGCCTTTCCACATCAAGGAACTGCTCGCCCGCGTCAAGGTGCACCTGGGCGAGCTGGGACCACCGAAGGGCGATACTCCCAACCCCATGACCGATCGCGAGCTCGAGGTCCTGGGTCTGCTGGCTTCCGGGAAGACCTACAAGCAGGTCGCCCGCGCGCTGGACCTCTCGCAGAGCACGGTGCGCAACCACCTGCACAACGTCTACCACAAGCTCAACGTGGTCGACCGCGCGCAAGCAGTCATCGTGAGTCGCGAGAACGGCTGGATCTAGGACGACGACAGAGATGCGAACGCCGACGGGGCGGCCCTTGGGCCGCCCCGTCGGCGTTCGGACTCAGGTTCGGAAGGCGCTCAGGGCGCCGAGAACGGCATGTCCGGCAGCGACCACAGCACCTCGTTGTCGCGACGCTCGCTGCGGCGACGCTCGCTGAAGGGGCCCGGGCCGCTTATCCAGCGGTCGTGCCGGCGCTCACCGGTGCGGCGATCGACGACGACCTTGACATCGTTGCGCTCGGCGAAGCGCTGCGTGAGACGCTCGTAGAAGAACCCCTCGAGCTGGCGCGGGACAAGGATCAGCTTGGGCGGGGCGCTCTGCGTCGTGCCGGGCATGCGGTACCTCCTGGACACCCATATTTTACCACCTTGCGTGTCCAGTCATTCGCCGCCGCCTCGCCCATCTCCTTGGCTGGGCACGGAGAGGGCCGCTCAGGCGTCGCCAGCCCGGACGACGGCCGCTTCGGCTGGGTCTGCAGTACCAGCCGCCTCGATCCCGTCGGCGTCCGCAGGCTTGCTGTGATCGCGCAGCAGAAAGGCGCAGAGGCCGCCGACCGCGGCGAGCGCCACGGCGACGAGGAACGTGGTGGCGACCGCGTCGGTGAACCAGCCCTTGAAGAGAGCCTCCATCATCGCCTTGGCGACGGCCGGCATGTCGGCGCCGCCCTTGGGCACGCCCATCCCCATGCCCGCTTCGCCGGCCCCTGCGATGATCTTCTGCTTCACGGCCTCGGGGATCCCCTGCACCGTCTGGATGCCGGCGGTGATGTTGGCGGTGATGCGGTTCTGCAACACGGCGCCCAGGATAGCGATGCCCATCAGGCTGCCGATCTGACGCGTCGTGGAGAGCACGCCCGATGCATTGCCGACGCGGTCTCTGGGCGCGGTGGCCATCACCGCGGACGTCACCGGCGCCACGGCCAGCCCGATGCCGATGCCCGAGACGAGGAAGGGCACCAACAGGCTCATCGGCGTGGTGCTCGGAGAGATCGCGTCGACGCCGGGGACGAGCCCGGCCATCCAGGCAAGGCCGAGGGCGAGGACGAACATGCCGGCGGCGACGATCCACTTGCTGCCGAGCCGGTCGGAGAGCATCCCGGCGGCCGGTGCCGCGAAGATGATGACCACCGACATCGGGGCCATCACGAGGCCGGCCTTGATGGCGCTGAATCCCAGGACCGATTGCAGAAAGATGGGGATCATGAAGAAGGCGCCCATCATGGCGGCGCTGAGCAGAAGGCCAGTGACGTTGCCTGCGGCGAAATTCAGATTGCGGAACAGCGAGAAGTCGATGAGCGGCTGGCGCACGAAGTGTTCGCGCCAGTAGAAGAGCCCGAAGGCCGCGGCGGCGGCTGCGCACAGGCCCAGGATGGCGGCCGACGTCCAGCCGTTCTTCTGGCCCTCCACGAGGGCGAAAGTCAGGCAAAACAGGGAGGCGGAGATGAGACCCACACCGGGGAGGTCGAGCGTCTGGACGGCGGTGGGGTTCTTGCTCTCGGGGACGATGCGCAGCGCCATGATGACGCCGACCACGCCGATCGGGATGTTGACGAGGAAGATCCAGCGCCAGCTGTCACCCGCGGTCGGCCAGGTTACATACTGCACGATGACGCCGCCAAGGGTCGGGCCGATGGCCGTGGCCAGGCCGGAGACGCCGCCCCACACGCCCATCGCCGCGCCGCGTTTGCCGGCTGGGAAGACCGCCGCGATGATGCTCAGGGTCGAGGGCATCATTGCCGCGCCGCCGATGCCCTGCAGCACGCGGAAGGCGATCAGCCAGTAGATGCCCGGCGCCAGGCCGCAGGCCAGCGAGCCCAGCGTGAACAGCACCATGCCGGCGGCGAACAGCTTGCGCCGGCCCCACAGGTCCGCGAAGCGCCCGAGCGTGACGAGAAGGACGGCGAAGCTCAGGATGTAGGCGTTCATCACCCACTCGATGTTGCTGAAGCTGGTGTCGAAGTGCTTCTGGATGTGCGGGATGGCGATGTTCACGATGGTTCCGTCGAGCAGGATCATGAAAAGCCCCACGCAGAGGACCGCGAGGACGGCCCACGGGCTGCGCGTGGGGCGGGCTTCGGGGATCTGCGCCGTCGCGGCGGGGGAGCTCATGCTTGGGGTCGTCCTTTCAACTGCACGATGAGGTCGCGCACGAACGCGACCAGGGTGTCGGGGTCGATGTCGGGGAAGCGTGCGAAGGTCGTCTCCAGGTGTTCGGCCCACTGGGCGAGCATGTCCGTCGCGTAGCGTTCGGCCGGGCCCGCCAGGCTGATCGAGACGATGCGCCGGTCGTCGGGGTCGTGCTCGCGCCTGACGACGCCCTTGTCGAGCAGGCGTGCCGCCAGCTCGCTGGCGGCCGCGCGGCCGATCTCGAGGCCGTCGGCGAACTCGCCCATCGTGGCAAGGCCACCATGGGCGAGGAAGACGACGGCCTTCATCTGCCGGCCGGTCAGGCGTTCGCCCCGCGCTTGCCGGCGCGCCCGCTCGTGGGGGCCCGCCTCGTACAGCGTCACCGCCAGCTCCGGCAGCAACTGCACGAGCTGGGCCGTGACGTCTCCGCGATCCGCTTGTCCGGGTGGGCGATTCATTTCGGTACCCGAATGATACGGGTACCGAACTGTTGTGTCTAGCGCAGCGTTCCGTCAGGCCTGAGCGGGACGAGGAGGACCATGAAGACGCCGAGGCAGGAGGCTGCGAGCATCAGCCCGCGATGCCTGCCGGTCGGGGTGGTCGCGAGCATGTCGTCGGCACGCCTTGCGGCAGGCACGGTTCCTCCACATTGACCACAGGCAGACGGCGGCTCGCCGCCGCCGACCGCCGCCCGCGAATTCGAGTACAATCATGGGCAGTCACGCATGACTGCTGGAGTCTTCGTCGTGTGAAGCTGGTAACAGGCTGAACAGAGGGAGCTGAGCGTGAACCTCACCATCGACGGGCGGCAGGTCGCCGCCGAACCCGGCACCACCATCCTGCAGGCCGCGCGCACCGCCGGCATCGACATCCCGACGCTTTGCCAGGACGACCGGCTCGAGCCGTTTGCGGCGTGCCGGCTGTGCCTCGTCGAGGTCGAGGCCGCGCGCGCTCCGCTGGTCGCCTGCGGCACCGCCGTTCAGGACGGCATGGTCGTGACCACCGAGACCGACGAGCTCGCCGAACAGCGCCGTATGCTGCTCGACCTTCTGCTCAGCGACCACAGGAACGACTGCATCGTCTGCGACCAGGCCGGGGGCTGCCGCCTGCAGGAGATGGCCTACCGCTACAATGTCTCCGCCACCTCGTACATCGGAGCGGTGCGTGAGTACCCGCCCCGCGACGACACGCCGTTCATCGCCTACGACCCCGGCAAGTGCATCCTCTGCGGCCGCTGCGTCGCCATCTGCCAGGAGGTTCAAGGCTGCGAGGTGCTCGACTTCGCCGAGCGCGGCTTCGACTCGCTGATCACCACATCGTTCGGCCGCTCCATGGTCGAGACCGACTGCGAGATGTGCGGCAACTGCGTCAGCGCCTGCCCCACGGGCGCGCTGCAGGACAAGCTCAGCCGCCAGCAGTGCCGCATCTGGGACGCGCGGGCGGTGCGCACCGTCTGCCCGTTCTGCGGCTGCGGCTGCACCATCGACCTGCAGGTCAAGGACGGGCGCGTCGTCCAGGTGACCTCGCCGGTCGGGGTCGGCGCCGGCGAGGGCAACCTGTGCGTCAAGGGCCGCTACGGGTTCCAGTTCATCGGGCATCCGGAGCGGCTCACGCAGCCGCTCGTGCGCCGGGGCGGCGAGCTCGAGCCGGCCACCTGGGACGAAGCCCTCGACCTGGTGGCCGAACGCTTCGGCGCGATCAAGGCCGAGCACGGCGCCGACGCGCTCGCCGGCTTCTCGTCGGCGCGCTGCACCAACGAGGACAACTACGTGTTCCAGAAGCTCGTGCGCGCCGTCTGGGGCACGCAGAACGTCGATCATTGTGCGCGGCTCTGCCACTCGAGCACGGTCACCGGCCTGCGCCAGTCGCTGGGCAGCGGCGCCATGACCAACTCGTTCAAGGACCTCGAGGACGCCGAGGCGATCCTCATCATCGGCTCCAACACGAGCGAGGCGCACCCCATCGGTGCGCTCCACATCAAGAAGGCTCTGCGCAGGGGCGCCAAGCTCATCGTCGTCGACCCGCGGCGCATCGACATGGCGCGCCGCGCCGACGTGCACCTGCAACTGCTGCCCGGCACCAACGTGGCGGTGCTCAACGGCCTCATGAACATCATCCTGCAGGAGGGCATGGCCGACGACGAGTTCATCGCCGCGCGCACCGAGGGCTTCGACGAGCTGCCCGAGGTCCTGGCGGCGTACACGCCGGAGCTCGTCGAAGACATCTCCGGCGTCCCCGCCGACAAGCTCCGTGAGGCGGCGCGCCTCTTCGGCGCCGCCGCCAAGGGCGCGATCTTCTACTCGATGGGCATCACCCAGCACTCGCACGGCACCGAGCACGTGCTGGCGTGCAGCAACCTCGCGCTGCTCACCGGCAACCTCGGCCGCGCCGGTGTGGGGGTCAACCCCCTGCGCGGCCAGAACAACGTCCAGGGCGCCTGCGACATGGGCGCGCTGCCGAACGTGTACACGGGGTACCAGTCGGTCGGCGACCCCGCGGCCCAGAGCCGTTTCAACGAGGCCTGGGGCGTGACGCTGCCCGACAAGCCCGGGCTCACGGTCACCGAGGCCGTCGACGCGATGCACGCCGGCACGCTCAAGGGCCTCTACGTGATGGGCGAGAACCCCATGCTCTCCGACCCCGACCAGAGCCACGTCGAGGAGGCACTGCGCGGCCTCGACTTCCTCGTCGTGCAGGATATCTTCCTCAGCGAGACGGCGCGGCTCGCCGACGTGGTGCTGCCGGCGGCCAGCTTCGCCGAGAAGGACGGCACCTTCACCAACACCGAGCGCAAGGTGCAGCGCGTGCGCGCCGCCGTACCGAGTCCCGGCGAGGCGCGCCCCGACTGGGCGATCATCGCCGGCCTGGCGCGTCGCATGGGCGCCGGCGGCGGCTGGAACTACCGCGACTCGGCCGACATCATGGCCGAGATCCGGGCGCTCACACCGTCGTACGCCGGTATCAGCTACGAGCGTCTCGACGCCGAGGGCGGTCTCTGCTGGCCGTGCCCGGACGAGTCACACCCCGGCACGCCCATCCTGCACATCGGCGAGTTCACGCGCGGCAAGGGCAAGTTCTTCCCCATCGCCTACCAGCCGCCGGCGGAGGTCGCGGACGAGGAGTACCCGTTCACGCTCACCACCGGGCGGATGCTCGAGCACTATCACACCGGCACCATGACGCGTCGCTCGGACGGGCTCAACGAACTGGTCCCCACCGGCTTCGTCGAGGTGCATCCCGACGACGCCGGCCGCCTCGGCATCGCTGATGGCGCCCAAGTCGGTGTCGAGACCCGGCGCGGCGTCATCAGCATCCCGGCCAACGTCACGGCGCGCGTGCGCCCCGGCACGGTGTTCGTCCCCTTCCACTTCTGGGAGTCGCCGGCCAACCGACTCACCAACACGGCGCGCGACCCGCTGGCCAAGATCCCCGAGCTCAAGGTGTGCGCCTGTCGCGTGACCGCCTGAGGGTCGCGCGCCGCGGCCGTGTCTCGTGATACCGCTACACGACGACATGCCCACCCGCCGCTTCGCGGTGGTGACGCTGACGCTCATCGGCGTCAACGTCGCCGTGTTCGCGTTCCAGCTGCTGCTGCCACGCTGGGGGCTCACGCTCGACGCCTGGTACTACCTGTTCGGAGCGCGGCCCTACGAGCTCACGCACCAGATGGACCTGCCGCCGTTCGGCTTCTTCCCGTGGTGGGCGACCTTGTTCTCGTCGCTCTTCGTCCACGGCGGCTGGCTCCACCTGATCTTCAACATGCTCTACCTGTGGATCTTCGGCAACAATGTGGAAGACGCCATGTCGCGGCCGCGGTTCGTCGCCTTCTATCTCATCTGCGGGATGGTGGCGACCACCACCCAGGTGCTCGTCGACGTGAACGGCGACGTGCCGCTGATCGGCGCCAGCGGGGCGATCGCCGGCGTGCTCGGCGCCTACATCGTGCTGTTCCCGAGGGCGAGGGTGATCACCGTCGTGCCTCTGGGCTTCTTCTTCCCCGTGTTCGAGGTGCCGGCGTGGGTGCTCCTGGGCGTCTGGTTCGCCCTGCAGGCTGTGGAGGGGCTCCTGTCGTTCCGGCACCCGGCCGTGGGCGTGGCGTTCTTCGCCCATGTCGGCGGTTTCGTCGCCGGGATGGGTCTCGCGTACCTCTTCGTCCGGCGCCGTCCCGCCCGCAGGGCCCGGCGGCGCGCTTGAGGTGTAAGCTTGCCGGCACGAAGCCGATGATCGCCGACTACCACATCCACACCCGCCTCTGCGGCCACGCGGAAGGCGAGCCGCGCGAGTACGTCGAGCGTGCCGTTGCCCTCGGCATGACCGAGATGGGGTTCTCCGACCACCTGCCCCTGCTCGTCGGCTGGGAGCCGGGGTTCACCATGCGCCGCGCAGACCTGGACGGCTACGTCGCCACTGTCCAGGATCTCGCCGCCGAGTACTCCGCCGACATCCGCATCCTGCTCGGCATCGAGGTCGACTACATCGTCGCGGTCGAGGAGCCGATCGAGGCGCTGCTCGCCGAGTACCCCTTCGAGTACGCCATCGGCTCGGTGCACGCGCTCGAGGACGGGTTCATCTTCGACCACCCCAGGAATCGTGACGCCATCGGCGCGCGGGGCGTGGACGCCGTCTACCTCGAGAGCTACGCCCTGGTCGAGCGGGCGGCGGCTACGGGGTCGTTCCGCATCCTCGGCCACCTGGACCTGGCGAAGAAGTTCGGCCATCGGCCGGAGGACGCGGAGGGCGTAGCCGCCGCCGCGGCGTCCGCTCTGCGCGCCGTCAAGCGCGCCGGGGCGGCGATCGAGCTCAATACCGCCGGCTGGCGCAAGCCGGTCGGCGAGGCCTACCCGGCGCCCGAGCTGCTGACCGCCGCCGCCGACCTCGACATCCCGCTCACCCTGGGCTCGGACGCCCACCGGCCGGACGACGTGGGCGCCGACTTCGCCCGTGCCACTGCCCTGGCGCGCGAGGCCGGGTACTCCGCCGTCCTGCGCCTGTCCGACGGACGTCCGCAGGCGCTGGCATGACGCAACTCGGCCGGCGCCTTCTCGCGATCCGCAATCCTCTCTCCGGCGGCGGCGGGTTCAAGCGCGACTTGCCGCTCATCATGGATGCCCTGCGCGGTCTCGGTTACCACGTCGACGAGCGCACGACGCAGGGCGAGGGCGACGGCACTCGCCTGGCCCGCGCCGGCGTCGAAGAAGGCTTCGACCTCGTCTGCGTCATCGGCGGCGACGGCACCGTCAACGAGACCATCAACGGCCTCGCCGGCACGGATGTGCCTCTCGCCATCATCCCGACGGGGACGATCAACGTGCTCGCCATGGAACTGGGCATCCCGCTCGATCCTCCGGACGCCGTGCGTCTGCTCAAGGCGGGGACGGTCTCCTGGATCGACCTCGGCCTGGCCGGCGAGCGGTACTTCGGCCTCATGGCGGGGGTGGGCATGGACGCCGCCGTCGTCGCCTCGCTCAGCCCGCTGATGAAGAAAGCCTTCAAGGAGGCGGCCTTCGCGGTGCAGGGCCTGGCGAACTACCTCACCAAAGAGGAGCCGCGCATCCGCGTCACCTGTGAGGAGCGCAGCGTCGAGGGGTACTTCGCCGTCTTCGGCAACGCCTCGAACTACGGTGGCGGTTTCGGCATCACGCCGCTGGCCGACATGCGCGACGGCCTGCTGGACGTCTGCGTCCTCAAGGACAAATCGTTCCTCAGCACCATCTCGTACTGGACCGCCGCGCTGATCAACGCCCACCTGAAGCACCCCAAGGTCGAGTACTTTCGCACCGAGGCCGCGCAGATCGTCACTGTGGAAGCCGACAAGGAAGTCCTGGTGCAGACCGACGGCGAGATGGCCGGTCGACTGCCGCTCACCTGCAGCGTCGTGCCGCGTGCCTTGCGCGTGGTGGTCCCGTAGAAGACGCTGCTCGCGGCGGACAAGGAGAGGAGCACACGTGATCCCGCGCATCCAGACGCCGCCGCCGGCGGAGCTCGATGCCATCCACGCGGCCACTCTGCGCCTGCTCGAGCAGGTGGGGGTCGCGTTCCCCAGCCACGACGCGCAGGAGCTGCTGGCGGCGGCCGGCGCTCTGGTGAACGCGGAGACGGGCGTGGTCAGGATCCCGGCGCACCTCGTGGAGCAGGCTCTTGCCACGGCGCCGCGCGACATTCTCCTGGCCGGCCGCGACCCGGCCAGAGACGTGCGGTGCTCCGGCGACGAAACGTACCTTACGCTCGACGGCACCGGCGCCTACACCCTTGACCACCGCACCGGGGAGCGTCGCGCCTCCACCAGGCAGGACCTCGCCGACGCCACGCGCGTGGCCGACGCCTCGCCCGAGATCGGGATCGTGTGGAACATCGTCAGCGTCGACGACGCCCCGGCCAACATGCAGGTTCTCGACGAACTGTCTGCCTGCATCGTCAACACCGGCAAGCACGTTCAAGGTGAGGTGCAGCGCGCGGAGGAAGTCCCCTACGTGATGGACATCCTCGCCGCAGCCGCCGACGACGGACGCTGGGACCCGGAGCGGCCCTTCTTCTCCATCGTCTACTGTCCTGTGCCGCCGCTGCAGCACGAGCCCGAGATGCTCGCCGCGGGGATGGCGCTGGCGCGCGAGGGCGTGCCGATGTGCATCTACAGCATGGGCCTCGCCGGAGCCACGGCGCCTGTGACCCTCGCCGGCGCCGTGATGCAGGCCAACGCCGAGATCCTCAGCTCCATCGTGCTCTTCCAGCTGCTGCGTCCCGGTCTGGCCTGCATCTACGTGGCGGACACCGGCGTGCTCGACATGCGGGCCGGCGTGTACGCGGCGGCCTCGCCGGAAGCCATCCTGATCACCCAGGCCATGGTGGGCCTCGCCCGGCGCTACGACCTGCCGGTCATGGCCACCGGTCTGACCGGGGACGCCAACGAGTCCTCGTCGATGAGCGGCAGCGACGCCGCCATGACGGCGCTGGCTTCGATGCTCATGGACCCGGACCTGCTGGTCGGCGCGGGGATGCATGACGGCGCCCAGATGCTCTCGCTGCCCAAGATCCTGCTCGACTGCGAGTTGTTCCGGCAGTGCCGGCGGGTACGTGAGGGGATGATCGTCGACGACGCGCACTTGATGGCCGACGTGGTCGCCGACATCGGCCCCGGCGGGCATTTCCTGAAGGCGAGGCAGACGCGGCAGTTCATGCGCGCCGGCGAGCTCTACGTGCCCCGGCTCCTGCTGCGCGAGCCCTACGATACCTGGAGCATCGAGAAGAAGGGCGAGCTGGATCGCGCCGTGGACGCGGTGGAGGCCATCCTCGCCGAGCATCGGCCCAAGCCGCTGCCGGCAGGGGCCGAAGAGAGCATCCTCGGCACCATCGCCGCCGCTGGGCGGGAGCTCGGCGGCCGTTAGCTACAGGCCCATCACCTGGCCCAGCGAGTGTAGCCGCTCGCTGTACGTCTTGCGCGACTTGTCGTCACGCTCGCGCAGTTCCTCAGGGGTCGCCACGGGCACGATCTTGAAGGCCGGGTTGTCGAACAGACGGAGCTCCAGGGAGTCGCCGTTCTCGTAGGGCAGGTCCTTGAAGAGCTTGTGCAGCAGATAGCGCGTGGCGTCCTCGCCCACGGTGAGGATGTAGTGCGGCGTGGTGATGGAGAGCTCGCGAGAGAGGTAGGGGAAGCAGTTTTCCTCTTCCTCGGGCTTGACGGCGCGCACGGCGCAGGCGCTGCGCGGCACGCACTTGACCAGCGTCGTCACGTAGACCCTGTCGCGGCTCGACGCAAGCGCGGGCAGGAACTCGGCCAAGCCGTCGACCAGACTCGCTCCGGCGGCCCGCCCTGTCTCTTCGTCGACCGGGTCCGGGTGGAGCCCCACGATCATCACTGAGCAGTGCGGATGGCCTTGTCCGGGGACGGCGCGGAGCCGGCAGCTCGCAAGCTCCTCGCAGCGCCTGCACTCGCCCACGCTCCGCGCCAACCGGTCCAGTTGTTCGACCGCGTCTTCCATTGTGGTCCCCTCTTTCCTAGGGCCGGCCTGGGCCGCGGAAGCGGCAGGGGTCGGCGCGGTCAGGCTCCTGTGGTGTTGAGCCGATACTCGCAGACCAGGGTGCTGGGGACGCCCACCAGGACGAGCATGAGCTCATCGCCGAAGGGCGCCAGCACGACGTTGATCTCGTCGAACTCCACGGAGAGGTACTTGGCCGCCGCCTGGCCCAGCTCGCCGGCCAGGCGGGAACCCATATCGATGGCGCCGGCCACCTGGGCGGCGACGGCGTCCGCGTTGAAGCCTGCGTCTGCGTCTGCGGCGACGACGAAGCCGTCGTGCGAGATGAGCAGGGCGGCGATGATGCCCGGCGTCTCGCGGTACGGCGCGAGTCTGGCGGCGAGGGTGTCGGCCTGGTCGCTCACGATGCCTCCAAGGCGGTCTCGAGTTGGGTGCGCACGGCGGCGGCGAACGCCTCCGCCGCAGCGCTGTCGGCGAACACTCGGGCAAGGCCGTCGTGCGACCCCGCCAGTTCGCTGAGAAAGATGCTGGTGCGTGGAAAGGGCGCTCCATCGGGCTCGGGCAGGGCGCCGTCGAGCGGCAGCTGAACGAGCGTATCGCCGCTGAGGAAGAGCCGGTTCGTCTCGCGCGCCGACAGCCTCACTTGTACGCGCACGGCGACTCCGCCGGCTACCCGCTCGTTGGCGATGTCTATCTCCACAGGCGAAGACTAGCGAGGCGGGTGGGCGGTTACAAGACGCGGCCCCCGCGGGGTCGCCGCGTCACTGCGCGGCGGCGAGCGGCAGCGAAGGTTGCGCGCCCTGGCGGTGCGGCGCGGCAGGCGCTGCTTCGTCCCGCGCTGCCGCCAGCAGATCCTCCAGGCGGCGCACGGTGGGGAACGAGGCGGCGCCGGCGGCCAGCGTCTGCCGGCGGCCGGCGATGAGGCTGGTGCTCACGTCGTGACTTGTGCCCGCGGCGAGGTCGCGCGCCTCGGCGAGCGAGCGCCCCGGCAGGACGAGCACGAACGAGTCGGCGCGGACGCGGAAAGCTCTGTCGTCGGCGTCCAGGCGCCGCTCGATGCGGCGCGCGACGCCCTTGACCAGCTGCTCACTGCCCTGGGAGCCGAGGAAGTTGCGGCAGTCTCCGAAATGCTCCAGACGCAGGCAGACGACGCTCAGCGGGCGATGCTCCGCGAGGGCGGACTCCATGCCTGCCACCAGGAGCTCCGTGAGGCGTTCTCCGGTGTAGAAGCCGGTGGTGTCGTCCACGCGCGCCGGCCGCCGTCGCGGCGCCGGTGCTCTGCGCAGCCTGGTTGCCGCGACCCAGCCGCCGGCCACGAGGACGACCAGTTTGGCGACCCCGCCGGCGCGGCTGCCGCCCAGGGAGGGGTCGGCGATGGCGAGGACGATGAGCAGCAGCAGGGCCGGCGCCAGCAGGTAGGGCCATTCCCTGCGCGGCGTCTGGGCGACCTGCCCCAGGGCAAGCACGGGGACGAAGCCCAGCAGCCAGCTCTCAGCGCCTCCGGAGAACGCTAGAGTGCAGCCCAGCAGGAGCCAATCGGCCACCGCGAACGTGTGCGCCAGATCCTCGCCGCGCACCCGTGCGACGCTCAAGGAATACAGACCCAGCAGCACTGCGACCAGGCACGGCGCGACAGCCACCCGGTGGCCGAGCAACAGCGCGCTGACGCCGAGAAGAAGGAAGAAGAGGGTGCGGAAGCGGCCTCGCAGAAGTGCCGGGTTGCGGCGCCTGCGGGGCGGACGACTCACTCTGGCGCCGTCCGAGTCATGCCTGGCGTGAAGGGAGCGCATTGCATGCCGGGAGTATTCTCCCTCATCCAGCGCAATCCTTCAAGGTCAAGTTAAGGGTTGGAGTTCAACGGACTCACCCGACGTCCTGACGCGGCCCTCTGCGTCGGCTATAATCAGTGCCCCGTGGAACGCGCACTCTTCTTCTCTGGGAACGAAGCTATCGCCCATGGCGCCGTGCGCGCCGGGGCCGGTTTCGCCTGCGGCTATCCCGGCACGCCCTCCACGGAGATCCTCGAGACGGCCGCCGGCATCCCCGGCGTCCACGCCGAGTGGTGCATCAACGAGAAGGTCGCCATGGAGACTGCCGTCGGGGCGTCGCTGGCCGGCGTGCGCACCATCGTCACCATGAAGCATGTGGGCCTCAACGTGGCCGCCGACCCGTTCATGACGCTGTCCCTCACCGGCGTCAACGCCGGCCTTGTGATCGTGAGCGCGGACGACCCGGGCATGCACTCCTCGCAGAACGAGCAGGACAACCGCAACTACGCCAAGTTCGCCAGGATCCCGATGTTCGAGCCTTCGGACAGCCAGGAGGCCTACGACTTCCTGGCCGAGGCCTTCTCGCTCTCGGAGGAGTTCGACACGCCGGTGCTCCTGCGCTCCACCACGCGGCTCTCGCACGGTCGCGGGCGCGTCTTCCCGCGCGTACCCGTCGTTCTGGAGCCGCGCGGCTACGAGCGCAACATCAGCAAGTACGTCATGGTCCCGCAGTACGCGCGCGTCAGGAACCGTCTCGTTCTCGAACGGCTGCAGAAGCTGCGCGCCAGGTCCGAGTCGTCGCCGCTCAACGTGCTCGAGGCCGGCACCGCCGGCTTCGGCATCATCGCCTCGGGCGTGGCCTACGCCTACGCCCGCGAGGCCTTCCCCAAGGCGTGGTTCCTCAAGCTCGGCATGTCGCACCCCTTGCCGTACGGCAAGGTCGCGCGGCTGTACCAGGAGGTCTCGCGCGTCGCGGTGGTCGAGGAGCTCGACCCGTTCCTCGAGGACCAGGTCCGCGGCCTCGGCCTGCCGGTGATCGGCAAGCAGGCCATACCCGCCGACGGCGAGCTCGACCAGGACATCGTGTTCCGGGCGCTGGAACCTTATGTGACGCGCAAGCCGGCCCGGCGCCGGCGTCCGGTGATGCCGCCGGCGCCCAGACTCACTGCGCCGCCGGAGCCTGCCGCCGGCCTGCCGGTGCGCCCGCCGGTGCTGTGCCCCGGCTGCACGCACCGTTCCGTCTACGCGTCCCTCCGGCGCCAGAAGCTTGTGCCGATGGGCGACATCGGCTGCTACACCCTGGGCGCGCTGCCTCCACTTCTGGCGCTGGACAGCTGCCTCTGCATGGGCGCCAGCATCGGCATGATGGCCGGCTTCAACAAGGCTCTCGGGCGCAAGGCCGCCGCCGCCGTCATCGGCGATTCCACCTTCTTCCACTCCGGCATCACGCCGCTCATCGACGCCTGCTACAACCAAGCCGAGGGTCTGGTGCTGGTGCTCGACAACCGCACCACGGCGATGACGGGTCACCAGGGTCACCCCGGCACCGGCCTGCGGCCCGACCGCAGCCAGGGTCCGGCGGTCGATATCCAGAAGCTGTGCAAGGGAATCGGCGTGCGCTGCATCACGGTGGACGCGAACGACCACCAGGCGGTCGACGCCGCGATCAAGGCAGAGGTCGGGGCTCATGGCTTGGGCGTCATCGTCGCTCTCGCGCCCTGCGCCCTGCTGGTGCGCGAGAAGGCCGGCGAGATCGTCGTCGACGAGGGGCGCTGCAATCTCTGCGGCGTGTGCCTCGACATCGGCTGCCCCGCGCTGGCTCCCGGCGACGAGGCGATGACTGTGACCGATGTGTGCGCCGGCTGCGGCTTGTGCATCGAGGTGTGCCGGCGCGGCGCCCTGAGCTGCGCCGGCGCCTCCGGCGCCGGCGCGGAGGGCGCCGGATGAACGGCGTCACCACGGTCTCATTGATGGGAGTTGGGGGGCAGGGCATCCTTCTGGCCGCTGCCATCCTCGCCAAGTCCGCCTCCGCGGAGGGCCTCGACGTCAAGGCCAGCGAGGTCAAGGGCATGGCCCAGCGTGGCGGCAGCGTGCTCAGCACGGTGCGCTTCGGCGAGCGTGTGTGGGCGCCGGTGTCGCGTCGCGCGGACGTCGTCGTGGCCATGGAGTTGCTCGAGGGCCGTCGCGGCCTCGACCTGCTCGGGCGGCGTGGCACCCTGGTGTGCGCGGCTACCACGCGGATCGTGCCGGGAAGCGTGTTGCGGCGCGAAGACGAGTACCCCGATGACCTGGCTGCGGCCGCGGAGGAGCAAGGCGTGCGCCTCATAGCCCTCGACGCCGAGGATCTGGCGCGCGAGGCCGGTACCCTGCGCGCCGTCAATGTGGTCCTGCTCGGCGCCGCCAGCATGGTCCTCCCCCTTAGCCGACAGTCCTGGCAACGCGGCCTCAGCGCCGCGGTGCCGGCCAAGATCCTGGAAGTCAACGAGCGGGCGTTCGCTCTGGGGCGTGACGCCGTCAGCAGCGAGGAGGTCGGGCCGTGAAGGTCACGCAGCTCACCGTGTTTCTCGAGAACCGCAGCGGGCGCCTTGCCGAGGTCGCCGACCTCTTGGGCAAGGAAGGCATCAACATCCGCGGCTTCTCCACCACCGAGGCGGCAGAGTACGGCATCGTGCGCCTCATCGTCACCGATCCTCAGCGGGCCCGGCAGCTCCTGCACGACGCCGGCTTCACGACGCACATCTCGCAGGTGATCTGCGTCAAGGTCCCCGACGAGCCCGGCGGGCTCGCCAGGGTGCTCGACGAGGTCGCCACCGCCGGCGCCTCGATCGACTACCTCTACAGCATCTCGTTCCAAAACATCTGCTTCGCCGTGCGCGATATAGATCGCGCCATCGAGCTCCTCGAGGGCAAGGTGACGCTGCTCTCGGACGACGAGGTGCGCGCCCTGTGAGCGCCGCGACCAGCGACCATCTCGCCCCCGACAAGGCCGGCGGGCTCCTCTGGGAACCGGTTGCCGAGACGCTGCCCACGAAGCAGCTCGGCGAACTCCAGATCGAGCGTCTGCGCGCCATGCTGCAGAACGCCTACGACAACGTGCCCTTCTACCGCAAGAGGCTCGACGAGGCCGGCGTCAAGCCCGGCGACGTCAGCTGCCACGGCGACCTCGCCGGGTTGCCCTTCACCACCAAGATCGATCTGCGCGACCACTATCCGTTCGGGATGTTCGCGCGTTCGCGGGACCAGATCGTCCGCGTGCACGCGTCCTCCGGCACCACAGGCAACCCCACCACCGTGGGCTACACGCGCGCCGACATCGCCACTTGGGGCGACCTCATCGCGCGCACTCTGGCCGGCGGCGGCGTGAGGCCCGGCGACCTGCTGCAGAACGCCTACGGCTATGGCCTGTTCACCGGCGGCCTGGGCCTGCACTTCGGCGCCGAGCATCTGGGGTGCACGGTCGTACCCATATCGGGCGGCAACACGGAGCGCCAGCTCAAGATCATGCGCGACTTCGGCGCCACCGCGCTGAGCTGCACGCCGTCCTACGCGATGTATCTCGCCGACGCCGCTCGCGACCGCGGCTTGCGCCCGCAGGACTTGCCGATCCGGGTGGGCTTCCACGGCGCCGAGCCCTGGACCAACGAGCTGCGCGTGCAGATCGAGGCCGGCCTCGGCATCGATGCTCTCGACATCTACGGGCTCTCCGAGATGGGCGGCCCGGGTGTGGCCTTCGAGTGTCTCTGCAAAGCCGGGATGCACATCAACGAAGACCACTACATGGCGGAGATCATCGACCCAGAGACGCTGCGCCCGCTGCCCGAGGGCGAGGTCGGCGAGCTGGTGTTCACCACGCTCTCCCGCGAGGCGCAGCCGCTGATCCGCTTCCGCACCCGCGACCTCTGCAGCCTCTCGTCTGATCCGTGCGCCTGCGGGCGCACCTCGGCGCGCATGAGCAAGCCGATCGGACGCAGCGACGACATGCTCATCATCAGGGGCGTCAATGTGTTCCCCAGCCAGATCGAAGAGGTGGTCATGAGCATCCCGGAGATCGAGCCGCACTACCAGATCGTCGTCGACCGCAAGGGGTATCTCGACGTCATCGAAGTGTGGGTCGAGGTTGGCGAGGACATCTTCGCCGAGACCATGGGCGACCTCGAGCGCTTCCAGCGCCGGGTGCAGGCCCAGATCTACAGCGTGCTCAACATCCAGGTCGCGGTCAAGCTCAAGGAGCCCAAGGCGATCCAGCGCTCCGAGGGCAAGGCCGTGCGCGTGATCGACAAGCGCACGGCTCTCTGACGCGCGTCTATAATCGAGTCATGAACTCGACCGCTTCAGCCTTGCCGCCGTTGCGCGGCCTGCGCATCGACCTGTCCTCGCGCTCCAGTGCGGAGGAGGAGCTGCCGGCGACCGTGGCCCGCGCCTTCCTCGGCGGGCGCGGGCTGGGTGTCTACCTGGCGCTGCGCGAGCGGCTGTACGAAGTGGAGCCGCTCTCCCCGCGCAACCTGCTCATCTTCGCGCCCGGACCGCTCACCGGCAGCGGCGCGCCGGCGAGCGGCCGCTACAGCGTCACCAGCCGCTCGCCGCTCACCGGCACCGTCTTCGACGGCAACTCCGGCGGCAACTGGGGCAACGCCTTCCGACGCCTGGGTTGGGACTACCTCATCGTCGCTGGCGCCCTGGACGCTCCCGGCTACGTCGCGGTGGGCCCCGGCGGCGTCGAGTGGCACGGCGCCGACGGCCTCTGGGGCCTCGACGTCCCGCAGTCGCTGGCGCGCCTCAAGCAGCTCCAGCCGGGCGCCGAAGCCGCCGTCATCGGCCCCGCCGGCGAACGCGGCGTGCTCTTCGCCTCCATCGTCAACAACCGCGGGCGTTCCATCGGCCGTGGCGGCCTGGGGACAGTCATGGGCTCCAAGAACCTGAAGGCGATCACGGTCGCCGGCCACGGCGAGCACAAGCCCGCCGTCGCCGACCCCGAGCGCCTGGAGTTCATCGTCTACGAGGCCGAGAAGCTGCTCAAGGCCAACCCGATCACCTCCACCGCGCTGCCCGAGTTCGGCACCTCAGTGCTCGTGAACGTGCTCAACCAGGCCGGGGCGTTCCCCACGCGGAACTACCGCGAGAGCCAGTTCGAGCACGCCGGAGACATCTCCGGCGAGATGCTCAAGCGCGAGCACGTGCAGAAGCGCGCTGCCTGCCGCGGCTGCGTGATCGGCTGCGCCCGGCGTACCACCGCCGGCGGCCAGAGCGGCGAGGGACCCGAGTACGAGAGCATCTGGGCTCTGGGCGGCGACTGCGGCGTGAGCGATCTCACCGCCATCGTGCAGGCCAACTACGCCTGCAACCGGGCGGGGATGGACACCATCACCATGGGCTCTACCATCGCCTGCGCCATGGAGCTCGCGGAGGAGGGGCTGCTGCCCGACGGGCCGCGCTTCGGCGACGCCGCCGCGGTGGTCGCTCTGGCCGAGGCCACCGCCGTGGGCGATGGTCTTGGCGACGAGCTCGGGCAGGGGTCGGCGCGCTTCGCCGCGAGCTACGGCCGTCCCGAGCTCAGCATGACCGTGAAGCGCATGGAGATGCCGGCCTACGACCCGCGCGGTATGAAGGGCCAGGGTCTGGCCTACGCGACCAGCAACCGTGGTGGCTGCCACCTGCGCGCCAACATGCTCGGCCCCGAGATCCTCGGCGTGCCCAAGATGGTCGACCGCTTCGCGACGCTCGGCAAGGCCGGTCTCCTGATCAATCTGCAGGATCTCAACGCCGTGCTCGACTCGCTCAGCGTGTGCAAGTTCACCGCCTTCGCGATGAAGGAGGACTACTACGCTCGTCTGTTGAGCGCCGTGTGGGGTGAGGCCATCGAGCCGCAGGAGCTGCTGCTGCTCGGCGAGCGCATCTGGAACGCCGAGCGGCTCTTCAATCTCGCCGCCGGTTTCGACCGCGCCGACGACACGCTGCCGGCCCGGCTCCTGCACGAGCCGGTGCCGGCCGGGCCGTCTGCCGGGCAGGTAGTAGACTTGCCTCCGATGCTCGACGAGTACTACATCTCGCGGGGCTGGGACGAGGCCGGGGGGCCTTCGCCGGCCAAACTCGAGAGGCTCGGTCTGCGCGAGCTGGCGGCCGCGCTCCAGCCGGTCGGCGGCGCTTCGCCGGCCGCCTCGTGTCCGCCCCGAGCGGCGTCGTGAGCGCCTCCGCCTCCGCCATCCTCGCCCAGTTCCAGGCCATCGGCCGCGACCTCTTCCTGGCCGGCGTCATCAGCTCGCATGGCGGCAACATGAGCGTACGCATGGGCGACCAGATCCTGATCACGCGCCGCGGCTCCATGCTGGCACGGCTCGAGGAACGCGACATCATCGCCACCGGCCTCGAGGAGAACGACGCCAACGTGATGCTGGCCTCCACGGAGATCGGCGTGCACCGCGCCATCTACCTGGGCACCTCGGCACAGGCGATCGTGCACGCACACCCGCCCTACGCGATCGCCCGCTCTCTTGTCTGTGACGAGATCGTGCCCATCGACAGCGAGGGCTCGTACCTGCTGCACAAGGTGCCGGTGGTGGCGACCGAGCTCACGGCAGGGTCGAAGGAGGTCGCAGAGCTGCTGCCGCGCTGGCTCAAGGAGTACGACATCGTCATGCTCCGCGGTCACGGGCCGTTCGCCATCGGCCACCTGCTCGAGGAGGCCTACCAGCTCACCAGCGTCTTCGAGATGACCTGCCGTATCATGACCATCGCCGAGGGGATGGGGCAGGAGGTCAAGGAGTACCGCAAGGGCTCCGACCGCTACGAGACCTGGTGACGATCGTGGGCCCCGAGAGCGGGGCCGTCACTTCACGCGGCGGTACACGAGCACGCCGTCCCTGCTGAAGGCGAGCTCGTAGCGTCCGCCGGTCTGCAGCTCGGCCAAGGCGCGGCTGCGCGGCCGGCTCCGTGGCCGCCGCGTGTCGACGGCGACGTACTCCGCGTCGTCCAGGTAGGGGAAGGTGTACACGTAGCGCCGCGCCGACAGGTGCGACGCAACGCGATCGGCCGATACGCTCGCTTCGGCGGGCACTGCCGCCACGGCGGCGGCGAGCGCCTCCCGGTGCGCCGGGCTCGTGAGCGTGCCCCAGCCGCGGCGCTCCCCCGCCAGGGGCCCCACGGTGAGCGTGGCGACGAGCGCGATGGCCACCACGGCGCCGGCGAGCAGCCGGTAGAGACTGACGGGCTGCGCCCGCCGTCCCTCCCGCAGCAGCCGGCGCCCGATCCGCTGGAGCCCCAGCACCATCGCTGCGACCACGAACGGCGCCTCGCCGGCGACGTAGTGGTAGGCGGTCGAGTGCTGCTGCGGCTTGCTCGAGAGGAGGTTGACGAGCGCCTCGGGCAGCGCGATGAGCAGCGTGAGGGGGCTCGCCAGGGAGCTGAAGCCGAACGGCCAGAGCATCTCCAGCAGGTGCCGAAGGCCGGTCGGGTCCAGCAGGCTCGTCGCCGCCCGCCACGGGTGGGTCAGCAGGCCGGTGACGATGGGGCGCAGCCCTGCGTCGCCGCCGGCGTAGCGGTGCAGTAGCACGGCGCCCTCGGTGTTGAAGCGCGGGATGACCAGCCCCACGGCCACGAGGAACCAGGCGGCGCCGGCGGCGGTGATGAGCAGCGGCCACCGCCGCCGTTTGCGCAGCGCGAAGTACAGACCGAGCACGGCGATGACCAGGGGGATCTCCTCCTTGCACATCGCCGCCAGCACCAGCAGCGGTACGGCCCAGCGCAGGCGGTCTTCCTCGAGCGCGACGAAGGCGCCGAGCAGGAGCGGGATGGCGAGCGTGACCGGGTGGAACTCGTCGAGCACGGCGGCCTGGATGGGAGGGTAGAGGAGGGCGGCGGCGGCGCAGAGCGCCGCCGCCGCCGGATCACCGAAGGCGCGCAGGCCGAGCCGGTACGTTGGCCAGGCGGCCAGCGCCACGATGATCGCCTGCAGCACCAGCAGCAACGCCGGGTCGGGCCACACCAGCCAGGGCAGCGCGAACAGCACGAGGATGGGGTCGACGTGCCCCCCGAGGCGCGACATCTGGCGGCCGTCGGCCGTCGTGGTCTCGAGCAGGCGGCCGTGCGCCGTGGAGTCGACGGCCTGGACCATGTTGCCGAGGTCGTTGCGGTAGGTGCGGAATTCGCGGTGCCGCTGCACCGAGAC
>Ga0209585_10000157_pt1 | contig 26399 bp, 23 predicted proteins | sample NGEPerone_FD_185491 | JGI IMG/M metagenome (GOLD analysis project Ga0209585, IMG submission 185491) | Arctic peat soil microbial communities from the Barrow Environmental Observatory site, Barrow, Alaska, USA - NGEE Permafrost154B-one... | ecosystem: Environmental > Terrestrial > Soil >... | reverse complement strand
GCAGCCCGAGCGCGCTGATCCGCCGCGTCCCCAGCGGCCACCGCGACGAGAGCTGCCCTCGGTCGACGGACTCGTATGGCGAGCGGGGGACTTCCACGCGCACACCGTTCACTCCGACGGCGCGCTAACCGTGCCCGAGCTCGCCGCTCTGGCCGCCGAGCGCGGACTGGACTTCCTGGCGGTCACCGACCACAACACCATCAGCCACCATGGCGAGCTGGGTGCGGCAAGCCGCCATGCTGGAATCCAGCTGCTCCCGGGCCAGGAGGTCACCACTGGCTTCGGGCACGCCAACGCCTTCGGAGCCATCGGCTGGGTGGACTTCCGCCAGCCGGCGACCGCATGGCTTGACGCCGTCGAGGCCGACGGGGGCCTGCTTTCGGTGAACCATCCGATCGACGCGGACTGCGCCTGGCGTCACGAGCTGCCCCGGCGAGCCCCACTGGCCGAGGTGTGGCACTCCTCCTGGCTGGACCGGCGCTGGGGCGGCCCGCTCGCCTGGTGGCGGGCATGGGACCAGGACGTCGTGCCGATCGGTGGAAGCGACTGGCACGATCACCCCGGCCCCGGACCTGGTTCGCCGACCACATGGGTAGCGTGCGAGGGGGACGACGTGCTCGGGGGGCTGCGCGCCCGACGGGTCGCGATCACCGCGGATCGGGACGGGCCCCTGCTGCTGCGGCTCGGCGACGAGCTGGTCGCCCTCGATGCCGACGGTGCCCTCCTGACCGGTCCCAACAATCAACGCCGCGTGGTCCACGGCGACCGGGCTACCTTCCGCGCGGCGCCGGGCCCCCACTGGCTGGAGGACGACCAGACCGCCGTCCTCGCCATCAGCGGGTGAGCGCCATCCCGGCTGTGCGGAGCTGAACGGTGACGATCTGCCACGGTCGCAACGGTAACGTCAGCACCCCGTCCTCAAGGGGCAGCGTGTCCCCATCATGGCCGAGCAGGTCGCAGCGGCGCGCGGCCGTCACGGGTGCATCGGTCGTTCCGACCACGGCCGTCGTGGCCAGCGGACTCTCGGCCACCAGACGTACCTCAAGCCATTCACCCCTGCGCCGCAACGAAGTCATCGCCACGCCCGGCCCCTGGATCGACAGCCCCTCGACCTGACTGGGGCGGACATCGACGTCACCGCTGCCGGGACGGTGGACGACCGGGTGCCGGTAACGCTCTGCGGCGGCGACCAGATCGGCATCCAGCCAGGAGCCGTCGTGCGGCATCACGGCAAGGCTCACCTCGGCGGGCCCGAGGCACTGCGCCGTGGGCGTGGCGAGCTGCGGTCCGGCCGGGTCGTCCCGGTAGGGGTGCACGTTGCGGCTGAGCAGACCGATAGCCCGGAGGAGGGTGACCGCCAGCTCGCCGTTCTCGAGCAGCTCGTACTCGACCGTGCGGGTCAGCAGGACGGCGGCGCCTCCCGCGTCGACGAACCCCGATGCCGGGTAGGTGGGTATGGGGTACTCCCCCGCCGAGCCGGACTCCGGGCGCATACCGCGCTCGACCACCGCGAACTGGCCCTCGGCGTGACTCGTCACGCTCGGCCGGCCGAGCGGCACGTGCAGGCGCAGTCGGTGATCGCTGGACCTGTTCTCCCAGCTCAGGTGCAGCCGGGCAAAGGGCTCGCCCTGGTGCAGCTCCACCCGTGTCGTGACGAGCACCGGCTCAACCTGGGCCGACCGGGTCCCGTCGGGGCCCAGTCGAGCCGGCCACGCGTAACGTCGACCGATCTCGAGCACGCCCCGCACCGGCCCGCGCTCGACCACCCGGATGGACATGTCCTCGGGCTCAGACACAAGCACATCACCTGAAGGAGGCCCGTAGTTGTAGCTGTCGCCACAGTCGCCGCCGTCCACCAGCCGACCGACACCATCGAGCACCGTGCCGTCCCGGGACTCGAGTCGAAGCGCTCCGTCAGGTCGCACGGAAATCCGGACAAACCCATTGTCCAGCAACGGAATGGGATCTCCTGTCACGTCGACTTGACCGCTCGGCCGCGGCACCATGGTGTGGCTGGTCTGGTCGTTGCCCGGGACGGCGGTCACGGCGGTCCAACCGAGCGCGGGCACCGCCACCATCGCGACCACGCGGCGCCGGTCTTCGTCCAGCGTGCGCACCCGCCATCGGCCGGGGTTGTCGCTCGCCGCAAGAGCGGCACCCTGCTGCTCGACGACCGCGTCGAACGGGGCGGGGCCGGCCTCCAAGGCGACGTGGAACGTCAGGGTGCGAGCGGGCGCGTCGAGGTCGATGTGGGTGATCTGCTGACCGAACAGCTCACGGTCGTGGACCCTGCGGAACACGTCGGCGAGCACATCAGCGTCCACGTGCTCATCGGAGAGGAGCCGCTGGTTGCGCCCGACCTCCTGAGCCTCGACCAGACTCCCGTCGGGCAGCCGCAGGTCGACGCCGGCCCATCCGACGTCAACGGGGACATCGAGCTCGACCAACCCGGTACGCGCGGCCGGGGTGGGGTTCACCACAAGCACGGACCCACTCGGCACCTTGTCCGCCAGCACATTGACCGCCCGGTCGCGCACCGCCTGCCCGGCATGCTCACCCTCGGCGATGCGGGCGGCGACCTGAAGCGCCGTCTCGTCCACTCCGCATCCGGTGACCGAGTCGTGGCACGAGGAGTCAACCAGCCGCGACCACGCCAGGTCGAGGTAGGCCTGCGGCCATGGTGCCGACCAGAGCGCGGCCCACGGTTCGGCATACCGCTCGACCATGCGCTCGGCCCGGCCCATCGCCTCCTTGAGCTGCCAGCGCACGGAGATCACCCCCGGCAGGATGTTGGCCCGGGCGTGGCTGCGCAGCTCGCCATCCACCACGGGCAGACCGGCCTCGTCGGGGTCACGGGCCAGGACGTAGTCGGCCAGGGTGCACACCTGCACGTTGGTTGCATCTCCGCTGGACAAGGTCGCCACCTGCTGCATCAGTGTCGGCAGCGGCGCAGCATGGTCGGTGCCGTACATGGCGAGGTACGGATCCGCACCGAACCAGGGCGCCCAGTCGCGCACCCGCGCGGTCAAGCGGTCCTGGAGCAGCCGGGACCGATCATCAGCGTCGGCCGTACCGCCGCTCAGGGCGAACAGGTCAGCCGCACTGCCGTACCCGGCGGCGAGGTACTCGGTACGCAGCCCGGTGCCGTCCGGGGAACGCCACCGGAAAGCGTGCCGGTCCACCGAGTGCGGAACTCCCCGCCACACGCAGGCGTGCCGAATCCCGGCAAGCCCAAGGATCTGCGGCATCTGCGCGCAGTGTCCGAACATATCCGGCAGGTACCCCACCGCCATCGGCGTGCCGAGCTCGGACGCGGCTGACAAACCCATCTCCAGGTTGCGGACGATGTTCTCCCCGGAGCAGAGGAACTCATCAAGCAGCACCCGCCACGGGCCGACCGCGAGCTGACCGCGACCCACCAGCTCGCGGATCGCGGCCCGCTGATCGGGCCGGACCTCGAGGTAGTCCTGGACGACGGCCATCTGACCATCCAGGGTGAAGCGAAAGTCAGGGTCTCGCTGGGCCCGCGTGACCACATCGTCCATCAGGTCGACCAGCCTCAGGCGAAATCGCTGAAACGGTTCGTACCACTCGCGATCCCAGTGGGTGTGCGGGACAAGGAAGATGTCGGTGCTCACGTCACGAAGGGTATCCTGCCGACATGATCTTTTGTGCGCCTGTGACGAGTGAAGGCATGATCGACCCCCGCTGGGGCAAGGCCGACTGGGTCGCCGTGGCCGACGTGGCCGACGGCGAGATCGTGAGCTGGCAGGAGGTCGAGGTCTCCTGGAGCCGGTTGCATGACGAGGGCACACCGGGCTCGCACCACGCCCGGGTGGTCACGTTCCTGCGCGAGCATGACGTCGAGGCGGTGGTCGTCAACCACATGGGTGGCCTATCCATCCGGTGGCCGCACCAAAACGATGACGCTGACCGAGCAGGATGTCGTCAGGGTGAGCGCCGCGCTGGAGAGTTACCGGCTCGCCCGCGAGGAGCTGGACAGCGCCGCGGACGCCGAGATCGCCGCGCTGCAGGCTCAGATCGGCAGCCGCCGGCAGCAACGGCGGGGCTGAGGATGCTCGCGATCGCATCGGATGCCACACAGCCCGCTGTATTCAGCGGCTCGCGGGACCGCTTCGAGTCGGTGTTGGCCTGGTTGGAAGGCGAGCAGGCCGGCGCCCTGAGCCATGGTGAGCTGGAGGAACGGTTGCAGGTCGATGCCCGAGAGCTGTTCCGTCAGCTGATGCAGGACCATCTGGACCTGCGCGCCCAGTCCGAACCCCGGATCGCCGACGTCACAGACGCCCAGTGGGTGCCGCGGCCGACCGCCGAGACCGGGCACCGACGCGGGTTGGCGACGGTCTTTGGAGGAGTCGAGGTGCGCCGGATCGCCTACCGTCGGCGCGGCGAGGCGAACCTGCACCCGGCGGATGCGGTGCTGAATCTTCCCGCTGAGAAGCACTCCCACGGGCTACGGCGCCTGGCCGCTATCGAGAGCTCACGGGGTTCCTTCGACGCGGCCGTGGAAGCCATCGAGCGCAGCACCGGGCAACACCTCGGGAAGCGGCAGGCCGAAGACCTAGCCGGCCGCGCCGCGGCCGACTTCGACACCTTCTACGCCCACCGACAACCCCCAGCCGCGGCGGCGGGCGATCTGCTGGTGCTCTCCTGTGACGGCAAGGGTGTCGTGATGCGTCCCGGTGCGCTGCGCCCAGCCACCGCCAAGGCCGCCGCGAGGACCAACCCGAAGCTCGCGACCCGACTGTCTAAAGGCGAAAAACGTAACCGCAAGAGGATGGCCGTAATGCAGAAGTCTGCATTACGGCCATCAGGGCTATTCATCTGACCGGACTACGCTCAGGGTTCATGAGTGCGCTACAGCCCCGGGCCGGTGTGCACTATCCGAGGTCGGCTGGAGAGTTCCGGTCGTGGTTTGGTTCCGATGAGGACTGCCTGGATTACCTGGACTGGTTGCGCTGGCCGGATGGCTTCGTTTGTCCTCGGTGTGCTCATCGTGGCGGCTGGAAAGTCGCCGACGGCCGCTACAAGTGCGCAGCGTGTGGGGGTCGGACGTCAGTCACGGCGGGGACGATGTTCGACCGCCGCAGGACTCCGCTGACGGTGTGGTTCGAGGCATGCTGGGTGTTCGCTTCCGGCAAGGACGGCATGTCCGCGTTGAGTCTGCAGCGGTCCTTGGCGATCGGCTCGTATCCGACCGCGTGGGCGATGCTGCATCGGCTGCGCTCAGTGCTGGTGCGCCCGGGGCGGGATCGGTTGATCGGCACCGTTGAGGTCGACGAGACGTACATCGGCGGCGAGGAGCCGGGTCTGCGGGGCGGGCGAGCCAAGGGCAAGAAAGTGCTGGTAGGCATAGCAGTTGAGGTCCAGGAGCCGCGCGGGTTCGGGCGGGTGCGGATGGCGATCTTGGCGGACGGGTCGGCCAGTTCGCTGCACTCTTTCGTCACCGAGCACGTCGAGCCGGGCGCGCGGGTGATCACCGACGGCTGGGCCGGCTACCGCGGGATCGACAAGCTCGGATACACCTACGAGCCGCGTAGCCAACGGGCCGCCCGCGCCCGCGGGCAAGACCCCGGTGAACTGCTCCCCGGCGTCCATCGGGTGGCCTCGTTGGTCAAGCGGTGGCTGCTGGGCACGCATCAGGGTTCGGTCGACAAGGCGCACCTGCAGAGCTACCTGGACGAGTTCGTCTTCCGCTTCAACCGACGCCGATCTCGCAGCCGCGGCATGGTCTTCTACCGCGTGCTCGAACTGGCCGTCGCCCACGCTCCAGTGCGCTACCGCGACCTGGTCGCCGACCCCCAGCCGAAGCAGACCCCGCCCTCACCGCCGGGAAGACGGGGCCACCCGCCGACCATGGACAGGCCACGAGCGGCTCGACCATGGAGAGCCTCCTGACCTGCATAGGTCCGGTCAGATGAATAGCCCTGACGGCCATAATGCGGCGCGCGCGATAATGCGGCGTTGGGAGCTGGAAGCGTTGCGGTAGGGGGATCTCGGCCCGGCGTTGTCCGCATTATCGCGCCCGTCTGATCGATCCTTTTCTTCCCGGACACGGTGTCCGGGGAGAAAAGGAGAGAACCGATGATGACGGAGCGGCACGGTGCGGTGAGCGGGCCACTGGCCTGCTATGCGAACGGATTTCGGCAGGTGCTTGCCAGCCTCGGGTACGACAAGCGGAGGGCCAGCAAACATCTTGGCCTGCTCGTTGATTTGAGCGGCTGGCTGGGGGACGAGGGCCTCGCTCCAGCCGAGCTGTTAGGGCCTGAGGTGACCCAGTTCCTCGAGGTGAGACGCGCGCGAGGCCACCGAGACCTTGTGACTCCGCGTGGCCTGGCGCTATTGCTGGGCCATCGGCGTCGTCCCGGCGGCTTCCCGGCGGCTTCGCGTTCGGTACCCGATGGTCCTGCTGCGGAGGTACTCCAGCAGTATTGCGACTACCTGAGCAGCGAGCGGGGTTTGGCCGAGCGGGGAGTCGTCCGCTATCTGGCGGAAGTCGGTCCGTTCGTCCGGCAGTTGACCGGACCGGGCGGCCTTGACTGGGCGGCGCTGTCGGCTGCAGACGTGACCCGATTCGTGATCGACGTCTGCTCGGACTCCCAGAAGAAGCCGTCGTCCAGCCTGCTGGCGGCACTTCGGTCGTTCCTTCGCTTCGCCCAGCTGGAAGGCTGGATCGACCTGCCGTTGACGCAAGCGGTCCCTTCAGTGGCCGGCTGGAGTGGCGCCGCGCTACCGCGCAGGCTCGAACCTGACCAAGTCAGGCGGCTGCTGAGCGGTTGCGACCGCCATAGCGGCGCCGGACGTCGGGACTACGCGATCCTGACCCTGCTCGTCCGCCTGGGGCTTCGCGCCGGGGAGGTGGCCCGGCTGCAGCTCGGCGATATCGACTGGCGGGCGGGTGAGCTCCTCGTCTGCGGCAAGGGGCAGCGTGAGGAGAAGCTGCCACTGCCCGACGACGTCGGCAAGGCTGTCGTGGACTACCTGCGGCACGGCCGGCCCAGCACACCCAGCCGGGCGGTGTTCCTGCGGCTGCACGTGCCCTTGCAAGGGCTCACGCCGATCGGGGTGAGCGCCTTGGTCTACCGGGCCTGCGACCGTGCCGGGGTGACCCGGGTGAGCGCCCATCCGTTGCGGCACACGGCCGCCACCGAGATGTTGCGGGCCGGAGCCTCGCTGGCAGAGGTCGGCCAGGCACTGCGCCAGCGGTCGCCCAGCGCGACGGCGATCTACGCGAAGTCGACCGGGTGGCGCTCCGCAGCCTCGCCCAGCCATGGCCAGGGAGCGCGGCATGACCGACCTGATGAGTGCGGTCGACGACTACCTGACGGTACGGCGGGCACTCGGTTTCAAGCTGTCCGGCTACCGCCGTGACCTGGCAGCCTTCGTCGCCTATCTGCAGGCTGCCGGGGCGCCGACGGTGACCACGGACCTGGCCCTTGCCTGGGCCAAGCTACCTGGCGCCGACGCCCATCCGGCCTATCTGAGCAGGCGGCTGTGTGTCGTGCGCGGCTTCGCGCGCCACTGGCAGGCCTTCGACCCCGCCACCGAGGTGCCGCCGGCCCAACTGCTGCCGCACCGGAGCTGTCGCGCCGTCCCGTTCCTGTATTCCGCCGCCGACGTCGCTGGGTTGATGACGGCGGCGCGCTCGCTCACCCCCACGCTGCGAGGCGCCACCTACGAGACGTTGATCGGCTCGTTGGTGGTGACCGGGGCGAGGATCGGTGAACTCATCCGGCTGGACCGCGACGACATCGACTGGGACGAAGGTGTTCTCGTCGTGCGGAACTCCAAGAGCAAGAGCCGTGAGCTGCCGCTACATCCGAGCACTCTCGACGCGCTCGACACCTACGCGCAACTCCGGGACAAGCTGTGCGCTGCGTCGACGTCGAGCTTCTTCGTATCCGCGGCAGGCACCCGGCTGGTCTACGTCACCGTCCAATACACGTTCTCCCGCCTCACCCGGCTCGCCGGGCTCCAGCCCCGCTCGCAGCAATGCCGGCCCCGGCTCCACGACACCAGGCATTCGTTCGCCTGCGGCGTTCTCCTTGGCTGGTACCAGGCCGGGGTCGATGTCCAGGTCCAACTGCCCCTGCTGTCCACCTACTTGGGCCACAGCGCACCGTCGGACACCTACTGGTACCTCTCGGCCGTGCCCGAGCTGCTGGCGCTGGCCAGCGAACGGCGCGAGAAGCGCACCCTGGCGGGGCGAACATGAGCGCGCTCGCTCCGACCCTCGAGGCCTTCTTCACCGAACGGCTGATCGGCCAACGCCAGGCCAGCCCCCACACCGTCGCCGCCTACCGGGATGCCTGGCGGCTGCTGTTGCGCTTCATGCTCAGCCGGACCGGCAAACAGCCCAGCCAGCTGGACCTGGCCGACCTCGATGCCCCCCTCATCGGCGCCTTCCTCGACCATTTGGAGCGGGAAGGTCACAACAGCCGACGCACCCGCAACGCCCGCCTCGCCGCGCTCCGCTCGTTCTTCAGCTACGCGGCGCTGCGCCACCCTGAACACGCGGCGCTCATCGCCCGGGTGCTCGCCATCCCCAGCAAACGCTGCGAACGCACCGACGTCTGCTACCTGACCCGCCCCGAAGTCGACTCCCTACTGGCCGCGCCCGACCCCTCGACCTGGATCGGAAGACGAGACCGTGCCCTCTTGCACCTCACGGTGCAGACCGGGCTGCGGGTCTCGGAGCTGACCGGCCTGCGAAACCAGGACGTCGAGCTGGGCACCGGCCCGCACATCCGCTGCACCGGGAAGGGCCGGAAGCAACGCAGTACCCCCTTGGCCAAAGCCACCGTCGCGGTCCTACGGGTCTGGATGCGAGAACGTGGCGGTGAACCCGGCGATCCGCTGTTCCCCACACGACGAGGCACGCCGCTGGGCCGCAACGCCGTGGGACGGCTGGTCACCAAGTACGCCGACACCGCAGCCAAACAGTGCCCGTCACTGACCAAGAAGACCGTGACGCCTCACACGCTCAGGCACACGACGGGCATGGAACTGTTGGCTAGTGGAGTGGACCCGACAGTGATCGCACTGTGGCTCGGACACGAGCGGGTCGACACCACCTACCGGATCTACCTGCACGCCGACCTGTCTATCAAAGAGCGAGCACTCGCTTGCGCAGCGCCCCCGAACACCAAGCCGGGACGCTACCGGCCCCCAGACCAGCTGCTCGCCTTCCTGGACAGCCTCTCATTATGCAACCTCGCAACGGGCGAACCACCTTCTCCGCAAGGGATCCACCCCCTACTCCACATAATCCGCAGAGTCCCATAGTGGCGCTACCACCTCGCCCAAGAACAACGACGCATCCACCGATCCCGCTACGCCGACAACGTCATCCCGCAGGCCGCCTGACGTCCCTTCAGGAGAGCCGCACCCGAATCATTTGTCGACGAGAGTTATCTCAAACGAATAGAGATCGGGGCGGTAGCAGTGGTTGCCGTATTCGACGCACCGGCCCGAGTGATCGTAGGCCGATCGCTTCATCGTGAGAACGGGAGCGCCGCGATCGATGTCGAGTAGCTCACCTTCTTCGTTCGTCGCTTTTCTGGCACCGATGCGCTCGCGCGCGACGCGCATGGTCGTGCCTCGTGCCCGCAGCACCTGGTACAGCCCATACTCGGTCAGGTCGGCCTCGCTGAGGTCGATGAAGTCCGCCGGCAGATAGTTTTCGAGAATCGCGAGCGGAGTGTCGTCCGTGCTTCTCAGTCGCCGGATGTGCAGGGTGTCTGCGCCTTCCGCGATCGCAAGACGTGTCGCGACATCGGCGTCCGCCGGCACTACCTCTTTCACCAGCAGGGCGGTGGAAGGATGCCGTCCCGCCTTCACGAGATCCTCATGCAGGCTCGTGAGTTGGACCTGACGGGTCACTTCGCCGTGAACCACCTGCGTTCCAATGCCACGCCGCCGCACGAGAAACCCCTTGTCGACGACGTCCTGAATCGCTCGCCGAATGGTCGGGCGCGACAATCCGAGCCTCTCGCTCAGCGCGAGTTCGTTTTCGAGACGCGAACCCGCGGGCAGCCGCCCGCTGCGAATCGCTTCCTCGATTCTCGTGGAAATCTGATAGTAGAGCGGAATCGGACCGGACCGGTCGATATCCATAAAGAGGTCTTTGGGGAGCGTCTCATCGGTAACACCCATTGGTCTGCTCCGGTCCTCGATCCTTGGATCCTCGCGCTGCGGGTTCGTCAGAGGGCGAGCCCCCATCATGTGTAGACATTAACAGGAGCCTGAGCGGCCTCTCCTGTCAGCGACGCGCCCTGTCCAGCGGCCAGCGCTCGAGCGATCTGCTGGCCAGTGACGACGTCGCGGCGGCCTTGAGCGCTGCCGGTCGGGGGCACGATCCCCGCCGTCACCATTCGATGGAATGCGACCAGCTCCTGCTCGAACGCCTCCGTCACGGTGCGAACGACCTCGACGGACTCGCCGTTGCCCGCCCTGGATACGATCCGGAGCTCGGTCGGCGCATTCAAGAGGTAAGGCACCGTGAACTCGAGCTCGAGTGATCCGGTCGTGTGATGCACGGTGACGGTCTCGCGGTATCGCGGATAGTCCGCCATGTAGTGCCAGTGAAGGTGGACGCGGGCGTCGCCGCCGAGCCTGCCGCCCACCTCGATCGACCCAGGCCCGTCCTGTTGCGCCCACAGGATCGCGCTGTCGACGGTCTGGATCGACCCGAAGAGCGCCCGCACGAGGGAGATGTCGTGGATCAGGCTGCCGAGGATGACGTTCGTGTAGAGATCCCCGAATCCCACGGGCACCTCGGCGCCGATCGCTCGAGCGATCGCCTCTTTGTCCGCTGCGATGAGCTGCGAGAGGGCACCGGCGTCGATGTCGTGTGCCGGCGGCCGCAGATTAGCGTAATCGAACTGCGATGGACCGCTGGGATGCAACACCTCCACGTTCACATAGCGGATCATCGACGGATCAGGTAGCCGATCACGCAGGGTGAGGACCGCCGGGTCGTACTCCTTCATGTATCCGAGCAGGAGAAGCGGTCGATCCGCAGCACGTTCCGCTTCCTCGATGCGCCCGATCTCGGCCAGCGAGAACGCGAGTGGCTTCTCGCAAAAGACGGCAATTCCCCGGCGGAGGCACTCCTCGGCCGGAGCGCCGTGAGATCCGGAGGTGAGGATGAACAGTCCGTCGAGCTTCTCACCATCGAGCATCGCCGTGAGGCTGGTGTACCGGTGCGAAGGTCCAACGCCGAACTGCCCGCCAACCGCACTTGCCGTCGACTCCGACAGGTCGGCGACGGCAACGAGTTCGAACAAGTCCCATCGACGTTGCAACAACGGCAGGTGCACGGACTGGGCAACCGCCCCGAGGCCCACGACCCCTACTCGAATCGTTTGTGCTTTCACAGCCACTTTCGGAGCGCCTCTCGGTTGGTGTGATGGTCGATACGGATCTGTCGCGGATCATCCTCCCGTCTCGGAATCGTGTCCTGCTCGACGATCAGCCAGCCGCTGTACGAACTGGAGGTGACCTTATCCATGAATTCGGCAAATTCTAGGTCGCCTTCGCCGAACGGCACGAACGCTCGCCCGGCCCAGACCGCCCGCATGTCCCCCCTGCCCTTCACCACCGACTCGAGCACGGACACCCTCACATCTTTGAGATGAAGATGATTGATTCGGTCGCTCCAGCGACGCCAGCCGGTGAGCGGATCGCCACCTCCCAGGATGAGGTGCCCGGTGTCGAAAGTAAGCCCGATGTCCGTGCGGCTCAGCAGTTCAGCGATTTCGGCCGGCGTCTCGACATAGGTGCAGGCGTGGTGATGGAATGTCGGCTCAAGCCCACGAGCCCGCACCTTCTCCGCCGCGCGGGTCACGTTCTCCGCGAATGGCTTCCACTCCTCCTGGCTCAGCTCGAACTCGGGTCCACCGCCGGGGTGAGCGCGCCGGAGTTCGGACCCCATGCACGCGAGCGTCGGCAGCGGAAGCAGCTCCGGCGACCCCTCGGCCGCCTCGACAAAGACATCGAGAATTGCGTCCAGTCCCGCGAGGCTGTCCTCAAATTGCTCCCCATCGGAGAACGGAAGATCGACCCAGCCACCCGCGAGTTCCAGTCCGTGGCTCTGCAGCCGATCACGCAGCGCCTGGTCACGCCCCAGATACCCCACGGGGCCGAGATCGATGCCGGAGTAGCCCTCCTGTTCCAGGACGAGACACATGTCGTCGGCACCGATGAGTTCGACACCCTCTTCGGGTTGGAGTTCGAATACCCCAAAACTCACCGGAGCCCCAGCAACTCGGATCATCAACATTCCTCCTTTGGAACGGGTTCACTCGATGAGGTCGATAAGGTCATAACACCGAATGTCTTTACATGACGATACTATACGAGAGCACCATGGCAAGGACGCAGTTTCGCGCCACCACTTTCACTCGAAATCCCTCAAGGCCGACTCGCACATGAACCCAGACGCCGATTCAGAACTGCTGACAGCCGTGCAAGGCGTATTCCAGAACGGACGCCGCGCACGCTGGGAACTCGTGCGGCGCGTCCCTCTCGGTTTCGCGACACACCACCCGCAGGGTCTCGCCTTCGTTGGAGACCGCGTCTTTCTCTCGTCGGTCGAGGTCACCGAGGAACCGCGACGCCTGCCGAACGCACCATGGAGCACGCCGGGCCGAGGCATCGGCCACGTGTTCGTTCTGGATGACGAGGGGAACCTTCTGCGCGACATCCACCTTGTGGACGGCGACAGCTACCATCCCGGCGGCATCGCTTTCGACGGTGCCGCCGTGTGGGTTCCAGTCGCCGAGTACCGTCCCGCCAGCAACGCCATCGTGTTCACGATCGATCCCGTGACGCTCGAATCGACGGAGAGATTCCGGGTTCGTGATCACGTCGGCTGGATCGTCAGCGACGCCGGGAATGGGGTGCTGCACGGCGGCAGCTGGGGATCCAGGGAGTTCGCCACGTGGACTCGCGACGGAGCAGAACTCGATCGCTGGCCGAATCCGAGCGGTTTCGTGGACTACCAGGACGCGCAATACGCGGGCGCCGGCCGCGTGTTCTGCAGCGGCATCGCCCACCTACCCGCTCAACACGGAAATGTTCCATACGAACTCGGGGGTATCGCCATCGTCGACTTCCCCGAGCATCAGGTTCAACAGGAGATGCCGGTGACCATGTTCAGCAACGCAGGCCACGTCGTCACTCGCAATCCCTTCGCCCTCACCCTGGACGCGGACGGCGTGCTACTGCACGTCGCGCCGGACGACGGTGTTAAGGCGCGAGGTACCGAGCTGCTGACATATCGGATCACGCCATGAACGACGAAGAAGAATCCCGACGCCTACGCAGCACCGCAACGGCGGCAGCGTTGAGCGTGCGCGACCAACTCATCGCGGCCTTCCGCACGACCATGCAGCTCGACTTCAAACGCGACGTCCACGACATCGTCACGGTGCACGACAAAGCGTCGGAGCGTCAGATCGTGTCCATGATTCTCGACGCGGTTCCCGACTCGACCATCATTGGCGAAGAGGGCGGCAGGAGCGGTAGCGGGCGGGTCAGCTGGTATATCGACCCGATCGATGGCACCTCCAATTTCGCCCGCGGGATCGCCCTCTGGTGCGTCTCCATCGCCGCGGTCGTCGATGGCCGCGTGGTCGCCGGTGTCGTCTTCAACCCGATCAGCGGCGATTTGTTCAGCGCCGACCTCACCGGCAGCTGGCTGGGCGACCGGCGGCTGGACACTCGGGCGGCAGGAGACGAGCTCTCGGCGACGATCGTCTCAAGCTTTCCCAACTCGCGCGACCTGCAACGCTTCGACACTGCGGCCCTCGATGCGCAGGGCACGCTGCTCGTCGGCTTTCAAGCGGTACGCAACTTCGGTAGCGCCGCGCTGTGCCTCACCCATGTCGCGGCCGGATGGGCGGACGCGACCATGGGGTTCTCGACCAGCCCGTGGGATGTCGCCGCCGGCATCCTGATCCTCGAACAGTCCGGCGGGACCTACCTCGGCTACTCCCGCGGGGTCATCGACTCCCCCAGTTTTCTCGCGCCCGACTTCGTTGCGGTTGGTGGCGCATTATCCGACCCTGCTCAGCGTGGTGGAGAAGCTCTCTGCGACGTACGACGCACGCTAGACCCGAGTCACTAGCGGCCCGGCAAGTGACGAGAGGGCTCATTTATGTCCGAACATAGTGTCATTAGTACTTATGCACGCTAGTCTTACGGGACGGCAACCCATGCCGCACGAAGAAGGGTCGCGATGCTGCACATGAGCCTGTTCAACGGCTCCACGTTGACCGAGTTGACGCTGCTCTTCGTCGCCTTCGTGCTTTCCGCCGTGATCGGCATCGAACGACAGCGCCAACTCAAGAGTGCTGGCCTGCGCACGCATACCCTGGTCGGTCTCGGGGCCGCCGTCTTTACCCTGGTCTCCGCGTACGGGTTCGACAATGTTCTCGGCGCGGGGGTGGTTCTCGACCCGTCGAGGATCGCGGCCCAGATCGTTTCCGGCATCGGGTTTCTGGGCGCGGGCGTGATCTTCGTGCGACAGAACGTCGTCAACGGACTGACGACGGCAGCATCCATCTGGGTGACCGCGTCAATCGGCATGGCCTGCGGCGCCGGAATGCCCGTGCTCGCCGTCACGGCTACGCTGCTCTATCTCATCGCCGTGGGCATCCTCACCCTGGTGGGTCAAAAGATACCGACCATCGACAAGGACCAGACCTTCATCATGCAATACAAAGACGGTCGCGGCGTGCTCCGATCGATTCTGACCAGCGCGACGCGGCTCGGCTACGAGGCGTCCCTCACCGACACGCGAAAGATCGAGATTCCGGGGAAAGTTCCGCGCGTCGAGGCACGCATGCGGTTTACGGGGCACAAACGCGGTCCCCTCGAAGATTTGGTCGAGGGCTTCTTGGAGATCCGCGGAGTGATCTCGGTGCACGTGACCAAGAGCGAAAACGACTGAATGCGGGCCGTGCCCCTCGCGCGTTAGCCGAGCAGCGGCCGCTGCTGCTGTCTCTGCCGCTCATACTCCGCGCGAGCACGCGTCGTCGTCGCCATCGTCGAGACCTCGGCAACGGGCACGTCCCACCATCCGCCGCCGTCGATGGAGAAGAGCAACGGGTCGCTGTGGATATGAATGAGCGTTGCGGTGTCGGATGCCTTCGCTCGCGACATCGCCGCAGAGAGCTGGTCGATTGCACCCGGTCCCGGCTCGACCCGAATGACGTCGATGCCGAGGCTTGCAGCATTGGCGGCCAGATCGACGGGTAGCGGTTCCCCTTCGTTGAAATCGTTGTGTGCGTCGTCGCGGTAGCAGTATTTGGTGCCGTAACGCTGGGACCCGACGGTGTCGCTCAGCGCGCCGATCGAGGCGAACCCCTGGTTTTGCACAAGCACGATAATCACCTTGATCCGCTCTGCGACCACCGTGACGATCTCGGTATGCATCATGAGGTACGAGCCGTCGCCGACCATGATGATGACATCGCGGTCGGGCGCTCCCCGACGAACACCGATTCCGCCCGCAATCTCGTAACCCATGCAGGAATAGGCATATTCGACGTGATAGCCGAGGTTGTCGCGCACCCGCCACAGTTTGTGCAGGTCGCCGGGAAGCGAACCGGCTGCGCCGACAACGACATCCCGGGGTTCCGAGGCCGCGTTGACGGCCCCGATGATCTCGGACTGGGAGGGGAGTGCTCGGCCACCGGGCTGGAATGACGCGTCGACCGCGTCGTTCCAGGCGTTCATCTCTCTCGTGATACCGGTGCGATAGTCGTCAGAAGTGCGGTAATCGCTGAGAGCTGCGCCGAGGGCGAGGAGTGTTTCGCGAGCATCTGCAACGAGCGGGATGCTGCTGCCGTGCTTCACGGCGTCGAAGGAAGCGACATTGATATTGACGAAGGCAACGTCGGCGTTCTGAAACGCACTCCGAGATGCAGACGTGAAGTCGCTGTATCTCGTGCCGATACCGATCACCAGATCCGCGTCGGCGGCGTAACGGTTGGCGGCGGTAGTACCCGTCGCACCGACCGAGCCGAGGGCAAGCGCGTGATCCCAGGGCAGCGCGCCGACGCCCGCCTGCGACGTCGCGACCGGAATCCCGGTCTGATCGACGAACGCCTCGAGCGCCGCGGCCGCATCGGAGTACGTTACCCCTCCGCCCGCGACGACCAGTGGTCGTCGCGATCGACGGATGGCGTCGACCGCTCTGGCGATCACCGCGCGTTCGGGAAGCGGGCGGCGGATGTGCCATTCCCTGTCCGCCAGGAACTCGAAGGGGACATCCAGCGCTTCGGCCTGCACGTCTTCCGGCAGGGCGAGCGTAACGGCTCCGGTCTCGACCGGGTCCGTGAGCACGCGCATCGCCGATAGCGCGGCCGAGAAAAGCTGCTCGGGGCGGTTCACCCGGTCGAAGAATCGCGACAGCGGGCGAAATGCGTCGTTGACGGAAATCGTCGCGTCGTGCGGTATCTCGAGCTGCTGTAAGACCGGGTCGCTGACACGGATTGCGAAGGTGTCGGATGGCAACAGCAGAACCGGCAGTCGGTTGGTTGTCGCCAGCGCAGCACCGGTGAGCATGTTGGTAGCCCCCGGGCCAATGGACGACGTGCACGCGAATGTCGCACGCCGACGCCGCATCCGCGCGAACCCCACCGCTTCGTGCACCATCGCCTGCTCATTGCGGGCCTGGTAGTAGGGCATGAGCGTGGGGTCGTCGACCGACAACTGCTTGAGCGCCTGCCCGATGCCGGCGACGTTACCGTGACCGAAGATGCCGAAGACTCCGGGAATGGTGCGCTCGCGCACCTCGCCATCCACGGTCCACTGGTGGGCGAGGAACTCAATCAGCGCCTGGCTGACGGTCATGCGTCGCGTGGTCATCAATCATTTCCTTCCGAGGGAGCGTAGGGCAGCCGAGGATCGACAGCCTGCTCGTCCCAGGCCTGGCGAACCCAGGAGTGGGCGGGATCATCCGTGATGTTCCAGACGCGCTCGTCGTCGGGGCCCGCCATGACGTTGAGGTAATACAGGTCGTACCCGGGGGCAGCGGCGGCTGGCCCGTGATAGCCGTAGGGAACGAGGGCGACGTCCCCGGAGCGAACGAGCGCGCTGGTGTCGATCTGCCCCGCAGGCGAACTGTACGTCGCAAAGGTTCCGAACGGATCGGATGCCGCAGGCACGCGGGCTCCGCGTTCGACCGCCGACTCGAAGTAGTAGATCTCCTCGAGTCGCGATTCGACGCCGGGGACCAGTTCGTCGTGCTTGTGGCCGGGATACGACGACCAGTTTCCGGCAGGCGTGATCACCTCGCAGACGATCAGCTTCGAAGCATCGAGAATCCCGGGAGTCCCGAAATTCTGTACCTGTCGGCTCGAGCGACCCGCACCTCGCAGCTCGACCGGCACGTCGTCCCGCATGATGTGGCGATTCGCTTTGCGAACGGTGGTGGGGGCTTCCGCGACGGCGACCCGTCCGGCGCCCGTAATCGACACAGCACCCCCATCGCCGAGGTAGAGGACATCGCTCGGTCCGTCAAAAACCGACGGACGCCCCGCGAGCTCGAACATCGTTGACGCGCTCGATTCGGTGACCGATTCGACCCGGAACGACCCGGCTAGCGGAATAATCATGCGTTCCACCCCGCCGACAGGGAGCACAAGTCGACCATCGCCACCAAGCTGGGCGACCCGAAGCCCCGTGTGCTGCCAGCCCGGGATGCGCGCGTCGACCACGGCATCCCAGCCATCGCCCGCGAGCGTGCCCGCGGGAAAGAACCACTCGTTGCTTCGCTGCATATCGAGTTCCTTCGGGGACCTAGTTCGACTGGACTGTCAGTTCGATTGCGGGAAACCAAGGTTGAGGCCACCGTGGCTCGGGTCGGGCCACCGGCTGGTGATCGCCTTTTCTCGCGTGAAGAAGTCGAATCCGTGAGTCCCGTAGGCCTTGCCGTCGCCGAACAGCGAGTCCTTCCAGCCGCCGAAGGAGTGATAGGCAACGGGCACCGGAATCGGCACGTTGATGCCGATCATGCCCACCTCGACCTCGTTCTGGAACCGCCGCGCCGCTCCCCCATCATTCGTGAAGATTGCCGTGCCGTTTCCGTAGGGACTCGCGTTGATCAGCTCGATACCGTCCGCATAGCTGGCGACACGCACGATGGCCAGCAGCGGTCCGAAGATCTCGTCGGTGTAGACACTCGAAGCGGTGGTGACCCCATCGATGAGGGTTGGGCCGAGCCAGAATCCGTCACTCGCCCCGTCGACTTCGATGCCGCGACCGTCGACGACGACCGTTGCTCCGTCCTGTTGCGCGACGTCGATGTACGAAGCGACCTTGTCGCGGTGCTGCTTCGTGATGAGCGGCCCCATGTCGCTGGAACGCCGGCCGTCACCCACCTTCAGCGACCGGATGCGCGTCACGATTTTTTCGATCAGTTCATCGGCGATGGGATCGACGACGACAGCGACGCTGATCGCCATGCAGCGCTCGCCCGCCGAGCCGAACCCGGCGTTGACCGAGGCATCCGCTGCGAGATCGAGGTCGGCATCCGGGAGCACGAGCATGTGGTTCTTTGCTCCGCCGAGTGCCTGCACACGCTTGCCGTGGCGTGCAGCAGTCTCGTAGATATAGCGCGCAATCGGCGTCGAACCGACAAACGAAATCGACTTCACATCGGGATTCTCGAGAAGCCCGTCAACCGCTTCCTTGTCACCCTGCAGCACGTTGAACACACCGTCGGGCAGGCCAGCCTCCGTAAAGAGTTCGGCCAGCCATATTGCGGCTGACGGATCCTTTTCGCTCGGCTTGAGCACGACGGTGTTGCCCGCGGCGATCGCGACGGGGAAGAACCAGAGCGGAACCATCGCCGGGAAGTTGAACGGGCTGATGATGCCGACGACGCCGAGCGGCTGGCGCACGGAATAGACATCGACGTTGGTCGACGCGTTCTCCGAATACTCGCCCTTCAGGAGATGCGGGAATCCGGTCGAAAACTCGACGACCTCGAGGCCGCGGGTGACCTCGCCGAGGGCATCCGAGAGCACCTTTCCGTGTTCGGATGTCACGATCGCTGCGAGCTCGGCTTTCCGGTCGTTGAGCAGTTCGCGGAACGCAAACATGATCTGCTGACGCTTGGCCATAGACGCATCACGCCAGGTCGGAAACGCCTTCTTCGCCGCGGCGACTGCTGCATCGATGTCTTCCCCGCTGGCCATCACCACGCGCTTGGTCTCTTCGCCGAGCGCAGGGTCGTAGACGGGTGACGTGCGATCACCTGCGCCGTGCGCGAGCACACCATCGATCCAGTGCTGCACGAGAGGGAGAGTAGGATCTGGCATCTGTTCTACCGGTACTTTCTGAGCGGGTGGACTTCGGCCTCGTGCGAAGCGCGACAGGTCAGGACGGGTGAATGAGCGATGCGGCGGTGTCGACGACGTCCGCGACGTCGTCGTCTGCCGGATATAGCAGCGTGCGACCGACGACCATGCCGTGCACGCCCGGCAACTTGAGCGCGCGAGCCCAGGAGGCATACGTCTCATCGGGCCTTCCGGATGGATCGCCCCCGAGCAGCAAGGTAGGCAGGGTGGTCGCCTCCATGACCCGCTCCATGTCGTCGACGACAGGAAGCTTGAGCCAGGTGTACGCCGAACTCGCGCCGAGGCCAGAGGCCACGGCCATCGACGTGATGACGGCCTCCGGACTCAGATTGTTGACGATTCGGCCGTCGAACCAGTCGCTCATGAACGGCTCGAGCATGATCGGCAGCCGCGCCTCGACAGCCCGCGACACTGCTCGCCCGGTCTGCTCAAGCGTTCTGGCTGTGTTTGCATCGTTGAGGTTGATGCGAATCAGCAGCTTGGCGAAGTCAAGCTGGGAGCGGACGATGGAATCGACGTTATAACTCGTGTAGCGATCATCCATCTCGAAGCTTGCCCCGCGCAGGCCACCGCGGTTCATCGATCCGACGGCGATCTTGTCATCGAGCACCCCGAGAAGGGCGAGGTCTTCGAGGATGTCGGGTGTGCCGAGGACCCCATCGACTCCGGGCCTCCCCAGCGCCGTCGCCAGTCGCTCGAGTAGGTCGTACCTGCTCGCCATCGCCATCGCATCGCCGCGCACGCCGAGCGCTCCGCGCGCCGGATGATCCGCGGCGATGATGAACAGCCGCTGGTCTCCAAGGAGCAGTGGGCGACGGCGACGCGCACTGAGCGCAAGGGCAATGGACTCCGGCTGGGCGGCCCTCTGCCTGCGAATTCGTGCGAAATCGGACTCCGTCAGCGAAACGGCGCGCGATGCTGCTCGGTTACGTAGGGACACTTTCGAGTCCTTTCAAGACGTCCTCGACCTCGGCGGTCGACGGCATCGCGGTCGAGCACTCCAGCCGTGTCGCGACGACGGCACCAGCGATATTGGCAAATCTGATCGTTCGCTCGAGCGACCAACCCTCGAGCAGCCCGTGGCAGAGCGCGCCCCCGAAACCGTCACCGGCACCGAGTCCGTTAACCACCTCGACCGGATACGGCTCAACCTCAACGCTGTCGTCTCGCGTTTTCGCGAGAACACCGCGTGGGCCCATTTTCACGATCGCGAGCTCGATGCCGCGCTCCAGCAAGGCATCCGCTGCACGATGCGGATCGCTTTCGCCGACCGCGATTTCGCACTCCTCGCGATTGCCGACCGCGACCGTGACCTGTCCGAGTGCACGCTCCACCTCGAGGGTCGCGAGCTGTGGCGAATCCCAGAACATCGGGCGGTAGTCGAGGTCCAGGATGGTGAGTGGCCGACGTTCGCGCGCCGCCCAGGCAGCGAAGTGGGCGGATCGGCTTGGCTCCTGCGAAAGACCGGTGACGGTCGACCAATAGATGCGCGCTCGACGGATCGCGTCAAGGTCCAGCTCGCTCACATTGATCACGAGGTCCGGCGCGATCGGCGCGCGGTAAAAGTAGAGCGGGAAGTTGTCTGGTGCAAAGATCTCGCAGAACGTGATCGGCGTATTCAACCCGTCCACGGTCCCCACGAATCGATCATCGACGCCCAGGCGACGCAATTCCCTGCGAACGAAAGTGCCGAAGGGATCATTGCCGGTGCGGGTTATCACGGCGGAGCGAGCGCCATGCTTCGCGGCGGCGATCGCGACGTTCGTCGCACTGCCCCCGACGTATTTACCGAACGTGGTGACGTCTTCGAGCCCGATACCGCGCTGCAACGGATAGAGGTCCACCCCGACGCGACCGATCGTTATGACCTCGAATGGTACGACGGTTGCCTCGCTCATGACGCGCAATACCGCTTTCTCTCAAGGTCGATGTACTGCACACCATACACCAAGGAAGCGCCTTTGTTAGGACATATTCACATCAGGATCGGGCTACGGGACTCACTCTCATAGCCGCGAAGAGGAAGCCGCCAATGCGGACAGGGACGCGAGGCTGCACGGTCTCTGCTTCCGCTGGTTCCGTTCCATCACCCACGGGTGGCGGGGACTTCGCGCCCCTCAGGGTCCTTCACGGTCGGGATGCCCAGCCGCCTTGGCGTGCTTGCGACGCCGACGGCTACGTCCCCGGTGTGCTCTGAACGGTAACGTGCGTTCCGGATCCCACTGCGCGACTCGTCTGCCTCCGTGGAGTTCCGAGCGGGCATCACGCCGAGTCGGCGGCACCGAGTCGGACGTCGGGCGCGCCGAGCCTGGCGGCATCGGCGGTGTGGTCATCGGGTTGCTCCTGTGACTCACGTTCGGCCTTGACCCGTAACCGGTAGTGCTCGACTTCCTGGCTGACGCGTTCCGGCGTCCAGCCCAGGAGCGGCGCGATGATGTCGGCGACCTCGGCCGCGGCCGCGTCGCCGCGGTCGGCAACCTCGATCGAGATCCGGGTCCGGCGGGTGAGGACATCCTCCAGATGCAGGGCGCCTTCGTGGCTGGCCGCGTAGTAGGCCTCGGCCTTCAGGTACTCAGGCGCGCTGGCCAACGGCTCACCGAGCTCCGGCCGTTCGGCGATCAGGTCGAGCAGCTCCGAGGACAAGGTTCCGTACCGTCCAAGCAGATGCTCGATCTTGGACACGTGCAGACCCGTGCGGTCGGCAATAAGCTGACGGGAGTTGAAGGCACCGAAGTATCCGTCCGCTCCGGCCAGCGGAACACGTTCGGTACAGGATTTGGGGACCGCGCGTTCCAGCCCGTGAACCGCGGAGTCGACGGCGTCCTTGGCCATCACCCGGTATGTCGTGTACTTACCCCCCGCGATGACCGTCAACCCGCGCACGGGGCTCGACACCGCGTGTTCACGAGACAGCGTGCTGGTCGAGTCGGACTCACCAAAGAGCAACGGGCGGAGTCCGGCGTACACCCCGACCACATCCTTTGGCGTCAGCGGATCCTGCAGGAGTGTGTTGGCCTGTCCGAGCAGGTAGTCGATGTCGCTCTGACTGGCCGCTGGGTGAGCTAGGTCAAGGTTCCAGTCAGTGTCGGTGGTGCCGATGATCCAGTGACTTCCCCACGGGATGATGAACAGCAGGCTCTTCTCGGTCTGGGTGATGATGCCAGTAGCACTATTGATCCGGTTTCGGGGAACGACGATGTGGACACCCTTGGACGCCCGCACCTGGAACTGGCCCAGCCCACCGACCATCTGCTGGATCTCATCGGTCCACACGCCTGCGGCGTTGATGACCTGGCGGGCCCGGATCTGGAACTCCCGGCCGGCCTCCAAGTCCTTGACGGTGACCCCTACGACGCGGTCGCCTTCGCGCACGAACCCGGTGACCCGAGTGCTGTTCACGCACAGCGCGCCGTAGCCGGCCGCGGTACGGGAGATCATCATGGTGTGCCGTGCATCATCGACCTGTCCCTCATAGAAACGGATCGCGCCTCGGATAACCGACCTCTTCCCGGATGGAAAGGACTCCATCGTCTTCTTGCGGCCCAAGTGTTTGAGGTGGGCGGGCACACCACGCCCGGCCCCCATCGCGTCATACACGCCGATGCCCAGCCCGACGTAGCCGCGGTCGATGACCCTCTGGAGGGGGTAGATGAACGGCACCGGGTGAGCCAGGTGTGGGCACAGCGTGTTGAGCACCAGCGAACGTTCCTTCAGCGCCTCGAAGACGAGCGCGAAGTTGAACTGCTCGAGATAGCGCAATCCACCGTGGAACAGCTTGCTGGAACGGCTCGACGTGCCGGCGGCGTAGTCACGGGCTTCGACCAGGCCCACCTTCAGACCGCGAGTGACCGCGTCCAGCGCACACCCGGCGCCTACGACGCCGCCGCCGATGATCAAGACGTCGAGCTCGTCGTCGGCCAGCCTGGCCAGTGCTTTCGAACGCCCGGCCGGACTCAGGGGTACGGAGCTCATGTCAAGGGTTCCTTTCCATGGGTCGGCCGGTGCCCGGGCAGGGACCAGGGTCAAGCATCGCGGAGCGCTCGGCGCGCCGACCACCGCGACTGAAACGGGCTGGTTCGTTCCCGGTCATTCGACATCGACCCAGTCCAGCGTGCGTTCGACGGCCTTCTTCCAGCCGGCATAGCCGATTGCCCGCTGCTGGTCTGACCATTGCGGGGTCCAGCGTCTGGACTCGTTCCAGTTCGCTCGCAGCTCGGCTGTGTCCTTCCAGAAGCCCACGCCCAGGCCGGCTGCGTATGCCGCGCCCAGGGCGGTGGTCTCGGCGACCACCGGCCGGCTCACTGGCACACCCAGCACATCGGCCTGGAGCTGCATGCACAAGTTGTTGACCGTGACACCGCCGTCGACCTTGAGCACCTCGAGGTGGACCCCGGAGTCGGCCTCCATCGCCTCGGAGACGTCACGGCTCTGATAACAGATCGACTCCAAGGTGGCCCGTGCCAGGTGAGCGTTGGTGTTGAAGCGGGACAGCCCGACGATCGCGCCGCGGGCGTCGCTGCGCCAGTAGGGCGCGAAGAGGCCAGAGAAGGCCGGCACGAAGTAGATGCCACCGTTGTCCTTCACGCTAGCTGCCAGGGCCTCGATCTCGCTAGCGCCCGAAATGATGCCCAGCTGGTCGCGCAGCCATTGCACCGCCGAACCGGTGACCGCGATAGAACCCTCCAGGGCGTAGACCGGCTTGTCCGTGCCCACCTGGTAGCAGACAGTGCTGAGCAACCCGTTCTTGCTGCGCACCAGATCGGTTCCGGTGTTCAGCAGCATGAAGTTACCGGTGCCGTACGTGTTCTTCGCCTCACCCGGGGCAAAGCAGACCTGACCAAACATCGCCGCCTGCTGGTCGCCGAGGATGCCAGTCAGCGGGATCCCAGCGAAACCCGCCGGTGCCGCGACTTCCCCATACCCGTTCGGGTCCGAGGACGGCCGGATCTGGGGCAGCATCGCCCGGGGGATGTCGAAGAAGCCGAGCAGCTCATCGTCCCAATCCAGCGTCTCCAGGTTCATCAACATAGTTCTGCTGGCATTGGTGACCTCGGTGACGTGCACCCCGCCACGGACTCCACCGGTCAGATTCCACATCACCCAGCTGTCGGTGTTGCCGAACAGTGCGTCACCAGCTTCGGCGTCGGCTCGGACGCCGGGGACGTTCTCCAGAATCCACTGGATCTTCCCACCGGAGAAGTACGTCGCCGGGGGGAGGCCCGCCTTCTGCCGGATCACGTCTCCCTTGCCCTCGCGCTCCAGCGCGCTGGCGACCCGGTCCGTGCGAGTGTCCTGCCACACGATGGCGTTGTAGTACGGGCGGCCGGTCTTCCTGTTCCAGACAACGGTCGTCTCGCGCTGGTTGGTGATGCCCACAGCGGCCAGATCCGAGGCGGCCAGCCCCAGCTTGATCATCGTGGTCTGGATCACCGAGCGGGTGCGTTCCCAGATCTCGACCGGGCTGTGCTCAACCCAGCCGGGTTGCGGAAGGATCTGCTCGTGCTCAAGCTGGTGCCTTCCTACCTCGTTGCCCCCGTGGTCAAACCGCATGAACCGGGTGCTGGTGGTGCCTTGGTCGACAGCACCGACGAGATCGGCCATCACTACTCCTCAGGTTTCAGGATCGGTTGAGATCGTCAAGGAGACCTGTCGACAGGTCATCCAGGACGACCAAAGCGTACGTCGCCCTGGCGAACCTCTACTCCCGCACTAACACCCCCTTCGGCATCGAGTCGCAAGGATTCGCAGCATCGTGCGAGCTGCGGCCGCTCGCCGAGCCGAGCGGCGCCCGGCGCTCACCGTCGTGAATCGCGTTGCGTTGGCCGAGCCAGGGCGCCTAGCGTTTCAGGATGACTTCTCACGTTGACGCGCTCTGCTTCGATGCGAACGATCCGCTCCGTCTGGCGCGCTTCTGGGCCGACGTTCTGGGCTGGGAGATGGCCGACGGCCCCCTCGACGGCATCGCCCTCCTGCCGGGCGACGACACCGGTTTCCGGATCCGATTTCTTCCGACCCAGGAGCAGAAGACCGGCCCGAACCAGATGCACTTCGATCTGACAAGCACGTCCCTGGATGACCAGCAGCAGACGGTGGCGAGGTCTCTCGGACTCGGCGCCCGGCACATCGACATCGGTCAACGCCCGGAGGAGGGTCATGTCGTGCTCGCCGACCCCGAAGGCAACGAGTTCTGCGTCATCGAGCCGGGCAACAACTTCCTCGCCGACTGCGGATTCATCGGAGCGCTTGCGTGCGACGGTTCGCAGGAAGTCGGGTACTTCTGGAGCGAAGCGTTGGGCTGGCCGTTGGTCTGGGACCAGGACCAGGAGACCGCGATCCGCTCGCCGCGTGGCGGGCCGAAGGTCATCTGGGGCGGTCCGCCAGTGAGGCCGAAGACCGGGAAGAGCCGGGTGCATTTCGACCTCGCTCCACCCGTCCACGGTGATCAGCAAGCGGAGGTCGACCGTCTCGTCTCGCTCGGGGCTACTCGCATCGACATCGGCCAGGGCGAGGTCGGCTGGGTGGTCATGGCCGATCCTGATGGGAATGAGTTTTGTGTGTTGACCCCCCGATAGGACATCTCGCCGCGGTCACCTCCTCCGTGACGTTGCGACTCCTTCAGCGGGTAGTGACTCGGTGGTGCACTGACTTCATCCGGTGCAATACGGCCAATACTGGGGAGCCTGCGTATCACATCCGGCGAATCCTGCCGTCCAGATCTGCGTCTGAAGGGCCGACACCAGACCGCGAGCCGACCGCCGCTCGCGGTGCATCTGGGTATTCCGCAAGGCGAACGATGACCGGACGCATTTGGAGTCAACCTCGGTGTCCGTAGGCCGATCGGTCTGCGGGCAACTGGCGGTTGGTGTCTGCGAGAGGATCCCATGTTCCTCAGCGGACTCGGTCTTGCGCGGACGGAGCGAGATGATTGTCGGCGTGATCATCCCAGTTCCAGCACAAGTCCAACTCCGCCGTGCCACGGTTCAGGATGTGCCGGCGCTGGTACATCTG
>Ga0209585_10000156_pt1 | contig 26404 bp, 27 predicted proteins | sample NGEPerone_FD_185491 | JGI IMG/M metagenome (GOLD analysis project Ga0209585, IMG submission 185491) | Arctic peat soil microbial communities from the Barrow Environmental Observatory site, Barrow, Alaska, USA - NGEE Permafrost154B-one... | ecosystem: Environmental > Terrestrial > Soil >... | reverse complement strand
CCGATAAACATTCGGTAAAATGCAGAACTTATCCCTGAAACATCTGCCAGTTTTACGAATATTGCAGACCATGAAATGCAAAGAATGCCAATGAATAATATAAAGTAATTAAACCAGCTGTTTCGGGCCATTTAAATTTAGCTTAGTATGATTATCACACCTGAGTACATAATATCAACAAAATATAGTTTCTAATACTTCCAGAAAGCAGGTGTAAACAATGCGAAGAAAGTCAATAATTCAAGACGCCCGATAATCATTGCAAACGACATCGTCATTTTCGAAAAATCGTGAAGGTGCGCAAAATTAGCCACAGGTCCTACTGAGCCTATTCCGGGTCCGATACCAGCCAAGGCTGTTGCAATTGAGCTCGCTGCGCCTGGAACATCCAAACCATCAAAAATCAGCAAGAATGTCATCACAACAAAAACAACAAGATAAAGCAATACGAATGAAATGATTGAACGGTTATTCTCTTCCGATACTACCGAACCATTGAATTTAATAGGATAGACCCCATTACGGTGAACTGTTTTATAAAGAACTGATTTTATATTTTTTAAAACAAGCAGGTGGCGTGCCATTTTAATTCCACCCGCAGTCGATCCGGTGCTTCCTCCTGCGAAAAGGAGCAGAAAGATCGCCATCCATGCCACTGTTGGCCAGAGTAAATAATCTTCAGTCGCAAATCCTGTGCAGGTTACAATCGAAACGACATAGAAAAATGAACTTCGGAACGCCTCTTCAAAAGATTTATTCGTTTTTAACAACAAAATTGACATGATAAATATTCCTGCCAAAACGATGACCTTTAAGTAAAACCGAAGCTCCTCATTGGAAAATGCCTTTTTGAAGTTGCCCATCAGAATATTGAAGTGAATCAAAAAATTCATCCCGGCCAGCAACATGAACAAAGTAACAACATACTGAATATAGGGGGAATAACCAGCAATACTTGTGTTTTTAGGAGAAAAACCACCAGTAGCCACTGTACCAAAAGAATGACAAAGACTCTCGAAAAGATTCATCCCCCCCAGCATCATCAGTAGTACTTGTGAAAAAGTCAGCAACAAATAAATAGCCAGGAGACTGCGTCCAATTGTCTTTATACGCGGATGGATTTTCTCCTGTAGAGACGACTCCATCGAAAATATTCGGTAGCCACCAATGTCTAAAGAAGGCAGAATAATAATAACCAACGATATAATTCCAATTCCTCCTATCCAGTGTGTCATACTTCGCCAGAAGAGTATCGACTTAGGAAGGGACTCTATATCAGTCAATATTGAGGAGCCCGTCGTCGTAAAACCTGATGTAGACTCGAAAAATGCATTCACAAAATGTGGAATACTACCGCTAAAAATATAGGGAAGGATACCCAGCAAGGACATTAAAAACCAACCAATTACAACAGACAATAGACCTTCATGGGTTTGAATCTCGTCCTTAATTTTCGTCCTGACCATCAATCTAAAGATCCCGAAAGGGATTATTGCAACCAAAATAGACCATAAAAACGGGTGAAGCGGTTCATTGTAAATGATGGCGACAGGCAGACACATTGCAAATGCACACGCTTCGATGAAGAAAATAAAACTCAATAATTTGAGGATGATCTTAAAATTAATCTTTTTCATTCTAGCATTAAATTATCTCTCAAATTTCAAAAACCAATCTCAAAGCCAAATCTTGTTAATAAAAGGCAAAAACATGCAAAGTTAATTATTGAAATCAGAAAATTTAAGAAGAAATCAATTTTATTAATGTTAAAATAATGTTGGTTATACAGTCAACATATTGGAATGAACCATGGATGAATATCCCGAAATGAAAACAACGTTCAATTGTCTGTTTGAGGTTATATTCAGTTTATAACACAGTGGCAGCCAGTATTATCTAAAATAATCTTCAAAACAACAGATGATAGAATTAGAATATTGATTTTTAATTGATTAAAATAACCATGACGATAATCCACACAAAATGAATTGCATTGTTTTAAAAAATTATGCCATAGAAAACTAAAATGGTTTGTCCAGTCAATTGGCATAGGTTTTAACCACCGAATAAATGATTACCTTTGCGGCTCAAAATTCATAGATGCAAAATATCAGAAACATAGCGATCATAGCGCACGTCGATCATGGAAAAACGACGTTGGTTGACAAGATGATCATGGATTCCAATATCTTCAGGGGCAATCAGAATCCGGGAGAATTGATCCTCGACAGTAATGACCAGGAGCGGGAAAGAGGGATCACCATTCTTGCCAAAAACGTTTCGGTCGTGTACAATGGTACAAAAATCAACATCATTGATACCCCCGGGCATGCCGATTTCGGTGGTGAGGTGGAACGTGTTTTAAACATGGCAGATGGTGTTCTTCTGTTGGTTGACGCTTTTGAAGGGACAATGCCTCAAACCAGGTTTGTTCTTCAAAAAGCATTACAACTCGGCTTAAAACCGATCGTTGTCATCAATAAAGTTGACAAACCAAATTGTCGTCCGGACGTTGTACACGAGCAGGTTTTCGAATTGATGTACAGCCTCGATGCGACTGAAGATCAGCTTGATTTCCCGACAATCTACGGTTCTGCCAAGCAAAACTGGATGAGTGTCGACTGGAAAGTTCGCACAGAAAATATTACGGAATTATTTGATGCTATCATTGAGCATATCCCGGCCCCGGTAGAAAATCCAGGTACTCCACAGATGCTGGTTACATCACTCGATTATTCACAATATGTCGGACGTATAGCAATTGGCCGTATTCATCGTGGTGAGTTAAAGGAAGGAATGAACGTTTCACTCGTTAAACGCGACGGGACGATCAACAGAACCCGAATCAAGGAGCTTCATGTATTCACTGGATTAGGCAGGGAAAAAGTCCTTAGCGCCAGTAATGGAGATATATGCGCACTGGTAGGAATAGACGGATTCGAAATTGGTGATTCAATTTGTGATTTCGAAAATCCTGAACCACTCGTACCAATTACGATCGATGAGCCTACAATGAGTATGTTATTCACAATCAATAACTCTCCATTTTATGGCAAAGAAGGTAAGTTTGTAACGAGCCGACATATTCACGACAGGTTAACACGTGAATTAGAGAAAAACCTTGCATTACGTGTTGAAACGACTGATTCGGCTGATGCATGGAATGTTCATGGACGTGGAGTACTTCATCTTTCCGTTTTAATCGAAACGATGCGCCGTGAAGGATACGAACTTCAGGTTGGACAACCACAAGTATTGTTTAAAGAGATTGACGGTGAAAAATACGAGCCAATTGAAATGTTACATATCGACATTCCTGAAGAACTCAGTGGTACTGCCATCGATCTTGTTACACGCCGTAAAGGAGAAATGCTGAATATGGAAAAGAAAGGCGACCGCATCAACCTTGAATTTCATATCCCATCACGTGGAATTATCGGATTACGTACAATTATGATGACCTCTACCCAGGGTGAAGCAGTAATGGCTCATCGGTTTATAAAATACGATAAATTCAGAGGCCCAATTGAAACCAGATTAAATGGTTCATTAGTGGCACTTGAAACCGGAACAGCTTTTGCCTATGCACTGAATAAACTTCAGGACAGAGGACGATATTTTATCGATCCACAGGAAGAAATATACGAAGGTCAGGTTGTAGGAGAAAGCAGTCGCGAAGGTGACCTTGCTATGAATCTTACAAAATCTAAAAAGCTGACCAATATGCGGGCATCTGGTTCAGACGATAAAGTTAGACTTGCTCCACCAATTAAGTTCAGCCTCGAAGAAGCACTCGAATATATTCAAAAAGACGAATATGTAGAGGTAACACCAAAGTCTATCCGTCTTCGGAAGATTCAGCTCAACGAAAATGACCGTAAACGTTCTGCAAAAAAAGTAGTTTAATTTCTACAGATATCTATAATTAGAAAACCCTTAATTTGCAATTTATTGTAAATTAAGGGTTTTCTGTGTTATGTCTGTTTGGTAGCGACAAGGCATGCCATGTCGCCATCCTTGGTTATTTACCTAACAACTTTCCCAACAACCATCTTTTCGATTTTTCGTTCTGTTCCGGATATGTCCAATGTCCTGTTTCCTGCATAATCAGAATTTCTTTCGGTGCAGTTATTGAGTTATAAGCAGAAAACGTCGAAGTTGGCGGGCAAACCACATCGTTAAAACCCCATGAATAAAACCCGGGAACTTTCACATTTTTGGCAAAGTTCACAACATCGTAATATTTAGCGGTTTCTATTTTCTCTTTTCCAGCCTTAAGGTCACGAAACATGTGAGGCCATCCTCCTGCACGGTTCGAAAAATACCCGGTAAGATCGCAAAGTGCCGGATAAAAAGCAGCAATGTATTTGACACGGTTGTCGAGACCTGCTGTCACAATAGTTAATGCACCACCCTGGCTTCCGCCTGTAACTGCCAAAGTCGATCCATCAAATTCGGGTAATGAGAAAATAAAGTCGATCGCTCGAACACATCCGAGATAAACCCGTTTGTAATAATACTTATTGCGGTCATCAAGATTGAATGTGGGATATCCGTCCAATGTAGTTCTTCCTAAATCGATATAAATCCCCGCATCCATCGTAACCGGAATTCCATGAATACCAATTTCAAAAGTAATTACTCCCAGATCAGCCGTAGAAGGATCACCATAATATGGCCGTACTCCGGCACCAGGAACCCTTAGCAAAGCTGGATATTTCCCCGGCTTTTTTGGAATACTTACAATGCCGTAGAGCCGCATTCCTGGTTTATAATTCTGAATATTCGCCTGATACACATTCGTCAACTCAGTACATCGTTCCGGGAGTAAAGTGAGTTTTACATCCATAGGAACAGCTGCCAAATCTTGTTTGGCTTTGTCCCAAAACTGGATAAAATCAGTAGGATATTCTACGGTGGGTTTAATTAATTCGGGATTGAAAGCTGCTGTTGCCAATCCTTCATATTGAATTCCATCGTACTCCGCAACCACCTTGCAACGCAAAAACCCGGCATCTTTAAGGGTTCCGCCTGCCAAAGTGATGCTACCATCCTTCAGAATTGCTGAATCCTTTATCGTTGGGATCATCATTTCGGGACCCATCTCATACCTTACTTTTACATTATGTAACAACTCGCTATTCTTTGTGACAGTCACCTTAAATTTGACATTCTCACCTTTATTATACACCCAGTCCGCATGGTCAGGTGCAATGGCAATTTTCACCAACTTCTCGATTGGCTGAGCCTTAAGGCTAACCGACAATAGTAATACTACGAGATTAAAAAGAAAAAATCTCATCAGTTCTTGCTTTTTCATATGAAGATCTTAAAATTTATACAACTTAAATTTAGTCAACACAAAATAAGTAAATGATCGATCATTGTCTGAAAAACCTTAAACTTAATTTTGAAAATTTTCAACATGATATGACGTCTTCTTAAACCGGCATCCCGCTCCTATTTAAACATTAATCGTTGCTGAATAAATCCAAAAATCCAGGCCTGGGTTATAAATATTAAATGGGTTTACCACCAAAATGGTCAAAACGCGCGTTTTTGTCATTCCTAAATCTTATTTTTCAAGGACATTTTTTCATAAAACGACCGTTTTTTATCCTAAAATCAAAATAAATCGATCCTCCTTATGAAATAATACACACATATAATCCTGAATGATTGGGTATTAAAAATATTTTTAAAAATATTGAAATATTTTAGTACTATGTCTTGCATAGTACCTTCTTTAGGATGTATATTTGTAATGCATACTTCAGGGTATAAGATGGTATTATAAATCAAAAAATGATCAAAATGAAAACGCTGATTAAGAAGTTGAAATTGGGAGTCCTGCTGACAGGATTAGCTATTCTCACTTCGTGCGGTAGCGACATCAACATTACATCTGTAGCAAGTGTGAATGCCATTTATCGCACTCTTCCATCATTGGCAACAACAGCCACAAAATATACCGGAAATAAAATTTCGAAATATTTATTGAAATCCTCCGCAGCAACAAACAGAACCGGGTCATCAGGCAAAAAAATGGAGAAAGCAGGTCGGAACCGAAAGGTGATGCCAATCTCGATTGGAAATGCCGGGGGAGCTCGCCTGGTTTCGTCGAAGCCGTTAAATAAATAACACGTATTAATAAGCATTTATTAAATATTTAAGATTCTTCAAAATAACTAAATCATGAATCTCGAAAACACAAAAGCTCAAATGAGAAAAGGGATTCTGGAGTACTGCATACTTCTGAACCTTTCGAAGAAACCATCTTACGCTTCGGATATCATTGCCGAAATGAAAACAGCGCAGATGATTGTGGTTGAAGGGACATTATATCCTCTTCTGACCAGACTAAAAAACGACGGATATCTTGGCTATCGCTGGGAAGAGTCGTTGCAAGGGCCACCCCGTAAGTACTACGAATTGACGGAGGACGGGAAATTATTCCTCAATGAACTGAATATGGCCTGGAGTGATCTTGTCGAAGCAATAAACCAACTTAAAAATAATAACCTGTAGTAAAATTCAATCACCATGAAAAAAACATTTACAATCAACATTAGCGGAACAGTATTTCACATCGATGACGATGCTTACGAAAGACTTAATTATTACATATTACAGATTAACAGACACTTTGGCAATGATGCCGATGCGAAGGAAATTGTTCAGGATATTGAATCGAGGATTTCTGAACTTTTCCAGGAACGCGTTAAGGATGGCAGCGAAGTGATTACAATTGAACAGGTTGAAGAGATCATCAAGATAATGGGCATGCCGGAAGCATTTGCTGATTCTAAAGATGAAAACGAACAGGTTGTTACAAAAATATCTCGCTCACGTACGAAAAAGCTTTATCGTGATCCAGATGACCGAATTCTGGGAGGAGTTTGTAGCGGACTGGCAGCATATTTCAATATCGATCCAATTATTGTACGGCTTATTTTCGTTGCCTTATTCTTTGGAGGAGGATCAAGTCTTATTATCTATCTAATCCTATGGATCATAGCTCCAAAAGCAGCCAATACAGCACAACGGCTCGAGATGAAAGGGGAAGAAGTAAATATCAATAATATCTCTAAAACAATTAAGGAAGAGATCCAGGATGTAAAAGAGAATTACCAGAATTTCAGGGCAAGTAAATCATATATCCGCAGTCGTGAACGCATTGATGATGCCGGGAATGTTGCAATGTCAGTGCTCCGGGCCATTTTGAAAATTATCGTAGTTTTCTTTGGAATTATACTGGTTTCAATCGGAATAATCGCAATCATAGCACTCTTCACATCACTTTTTGTTTCCAGCGAATTCATCGGGATAACTCCTTTTAGCAACGAATTACCAAATTACCTCGGTTTGTTTGTAAGCGATGGAACTCTCACCTGGTTCTGGATTGGGCTTGCGCTAACGCTTGGCATCCCTTTGATAATGCTTGCATACCTGGGAACTAAACTTATCTTCCGATTCGAATCGAATAATCCGGCTATTGGGTTTTCGTCCCTCGGACTTTGGGTTTTGGGAATCATCTTGCTGATTTTTGCCTCGGTACATGGTGTAAGTGATTTTAAAAGTGTCTCTACCAGTACAAAACAAGAACCAGTAATTACAAAATCTGATACGCTGTACCTTAAACTTGGTGCCGATGAATTTTCAGATTACCTCGATTCAAATTTCGATCTAGATGGACTCCGGATTGCATCGGTAAATGGGAAGCAATTCCTGTTGAATGAACCGCAGCTTGAAATAGAAAAAAGTGAAACGAACGAATTTAGTGTCGTGGTAAAGTCAAAAGCAAGGGGTCGTGATTTGGATATCGCACAGACCAATGCCCGTAATATCAATTACAAGTTCGAACAAAAGGATTCGTTACTTACATTCCAACCATGGTTTATGCTGCCTGATAAATCAGTCTGGCATAAACAGGAGATCGACATTGTATTGAAAGTCCCTGAAAATAAAACGATTTACCTAAGCGACGAAATGGTAAAGATCATCCACGATATCAAAAATACATCGAACATGTGGGATGGCGATATGGTCGGGAAATACTGGACCATGACACCAGAAGGTTTGGAACTTACGCAAAGGAAAGCAGCACCAGTTGAAACTTCTAAAAAACTTAAAAAATGAACCTATTTTACAAACTAGGGGTTTTAGTTGCAATAATTGTAACAACCTTAACAGGATCAGCTCAAAGCAAATCGTATCGGATTTTTGATGAATTCTCAAATCGCGAAGGCTTTACGTACCTGTCATTCTCGAAATCGATGATTGATGCTGTCGATTTAGAATTAGATGATGAGAATAAAAAGATCACAGGAGATTTGAATGAGATCAGAATTTTGTTTTTAAATCGTGAGAAAAGTAACCTTGGCGTATCATTACCCAAAACAATTGCTGATAAATTTAACAAGTTGAATTACAAAAAAGTGGAGCCAAAAGACAAGGGCGACAGCGATGACGTTGAGTTTTGGATTGAAGGTGATTCAAAAAAGGTAAGAGAGTGCCATGTAATCGTAACTGACAGTAAGGATAACCAATTCAGCTGTCTGGTCTCCTTCTATGGAAATTTTAAAGTGGAAGATTTAGAGAAATTTGAGAAATTTAGCCGCAAACAGGCAGAAGAATAAAACAATGGTTAAGGGGTAAAGGTAAAAGAATCTAATTGCGAGGACTTTAACCTTTACCCTTTATAATTTAACCTTATTCTTTGCGCCCCCTGGCCATTTCCCTTTCAGCATCTTTGGACTTCAGACTTTGGCGTTTGTCGTAATTAATTTTTCCACGCGACAATGCTATCTCCATCTTTGCCAATCCATTATCATTCAGAAACAACCTTATCGGAACAATGGTTAGTCCGGATTCCTTTAATTTCCGTTCAAGCTTATTCAGCTCCCGTCTGCTCAAAAGCAGTTTACGCTCGCGACGAACCTCATGGTTGTTACAGGTTCCGAAGTCGTATTCCGAGATACTAAGATTCTTAATATATAGCTCGCCTGCAACAAAATGGCAATAAGCATCATTCATGCTTACTTTACTAAGCCTTATCGATTTAATCTCGGTACCAAGTAGTACAAGACCTGCAACATACTTCTCGATAAACTCGTAATCGAAGCTTGCACGTTTATTCTTTATATTTATTTTCTGCTGAAGTATCATATTTAAATTCTGGAAATGCAATTTACAAATTTAACAAAACCATTAATGAATCGGCCATTCTCTCATTCAATTGCTCCGAAGAAAGAAGAGAGGACAAAACTAATCATTAAATAAATGACCAGAATCGTTGTTGAAGAGAGTGTACTGAAATTTGATTGCCGTTCCTGCGGAATATCCAGCATTAATGGTGTTCCATGAAAGAAAATGTAGAATGAATAAAGAAAAAAAAGCCCAAGAATATAAAACCAGGGAATCATTCCAAAGATGATCGCAACCAAAATGCCAGGGACAAAGGAATAAACCACAAGTTTTGAAGCCTCTGTAACATTGGGAGTTCCTCCAAAGGTTCTGATCATCGCATTGATAGCGAGAATACTCATTAAAATCGATACCAAAAAACTCAAAAGTGATCTTAATCCGGATACAATTATAATGTCCCAGGCAAATCCATTTCCGATCATCTGAAAATAACTTCCAATCATCGAAGCGATTGCTGTAAGTATCAGTAATGGGAATAAGAAATTGGCAATAAGTTGGTAAATTGAACCTTCTTCCTCCTTAATCTTAATCCACTCCAGCTTTGGCGAAACAATTATCCCGAAACACCTCGAGAATAAATTTTTAATTAATAGGTTGAAATTCATTTTTATCCTTTTAGATTTACAAAAATAAGCTAATTTGCCTAATAATTTAAATTTGTGATGAGCAGAGCAAGATTCGACATGGTTACGATACTTGGGCCAACGGCATCTGGAAAGACTGAAGTAGCAGTTAATTTGGCACTTAAACTAGGTGGTGAAATTATTTCAGCAGATTCGAGACAAATTTATCGCAATATGGACCTCGGTACCGGCAAAGACCTCCAAGAGTACCGCGTTAAAGGAGTAGATGTCCCTTACCATTTGATTGATATTGCGGAAGCCGGTTATCAATACAACGTTTTTGAATTTCAACGCGATTTTTTGAAGGTCTATCAGGCCATCAGAGAGAAAGAATCTTTCCCTGTGATGTGCGGAGGAAGTGGAATGTACCTGGAGGCAATTCTTAAAGGCTACCGCTTAATACAGGTTCCATTGAATGAAGAACGAAGAGCTGAGCTTCAAATCCTAACACTTGATGAATTGACAGAATTACTAAAACAATATAAATCAGTAAATAATACCAGCGATACCGAAAATAATAAAAGAGCGATACGGGCAATTGAAATTGAGGAATTCTGTTTGGCACATCCCGAAACGGATCTCTCCTTCCCTCCAATCAATAGTCTGATTGTAGGTGTGAAATATGACCGCGATTCACGTCGCAGAAGAATTACCGAAAGGTTGAAACAACGCATTAATAACGGGATGATTGATGAAGTTCAGAAATTAATCGACAATGGTTTAAAACCAGACGACCTTACCTACTATGGGCTGGAATATAAATACCTCACCCTTTTTATCACAGGTAAATTAAACTACGACGAAATGTTCGAAGGATTAAATACCGCTATTCACCAGTTTGCCAAAAGACAGATGACATGGTTCCGAAAGATGGAACGTGATGGATTTGAAATAAAATGGTTGGATGGCTACATGCCGACTGATGAAAAAACCGATAAAATAATTTCATGGCTTAACCAATGATTATCATTATCCCTACCCTCTGAACAAAACCATTCCAATGGGCGTTATTTTGTTTTGATGGTAATTTTGTCCAATTTTACAAGAATTAAGAAAATATAATGAATATAATCATAAAGACTGTAGAGCAAATCGAAGGCATTCGTAAAAGTTCTAAACTTGCTGGTGAGGTTTTGCTTTACATTTCAGATTTTGTCAAAGAAGGTGTTTCTACCTACTATTTAGATCAACTAATTCATAATTACATTGTTGAACATAAGGCTATTCCTGCAACGATGAATTATAACGGCTTTCCAAAGTCATGTTGCATATCTCCCAATGATGTAATTTGTCACGGAATTCCTTCAGAAGATGTTATTTTAAAAACGGGTGATATTCTAAATATCGATATTACTACAATTCTGAATGGCTATTTTGGAGATACCAGCAAAATGTTTATTGTTGGGCAAACCAGCGAAGAAGCATTGAAACTCGTTAACGCAACCAAACATTGTCTTGATCTTGGTATACAGCAAGTGCGACCCGGAAACCATTTTGGAAATATTGGGTATGCAATTTCACGTTATGCAATAGCTCAGGGATTTACAGTTGTTTATGAGTATTGTGGCCATGGCGTTGGAATTGATTTCCACGAAGAGCCACAGGTTGATCATGCCGCACGAAAAAACAGTGGTCCAAAAATGAAACCAGGAATGATTTTCACAATCGAACCGATGATCAATGAAGGCAAACCGCGTGTAAAAGTTGATGAATCAGATGGTTGGACAGCAAGAACCGTTGACCAGAAACTTTCAGCTCAATTCGAGCATACAATTTTGGTAACCGATACCGGATACGAAGTTCTCACCGATGTTGAGAAAGAATATCAAATCTGTTGAGAACAAAATGGTTTTTAAATAATACGCTCAAAATATTATAAAAATGCCTGAAAAAAGGAAAGCAGTTTCTTTTTTCAGGCATTTGTCTGTTTAACACGTTTATAAGTACTTCCTGATATCTGTAAATGAAATCAGATCAACCCCTTTAGCCTTCCATGTTTCAAAAGGCAGCGGCAAATTAGGTAGTTCTTTAATTGCATCCTCAAATACATAAACCTTCGTCCCCCGCTTTGACAAACCAACAACAGCCTTATCAACACACACATTTGTTGTGACTCCATAAACAAACACTTTATCTGGGTGAAGTATCTGCACTATTTGTTCTGTATATGGATTACCCGCAAATACATCAAAAGCATCTTTTCGAATTATAATATTTCTAAAACGCTCGGGATTATCAAATTCGGCATAAATAGCCAGTTCAACATCCCAATCAATCAAAAGCGGAGATTCTGGGAGCGTCTCACTAATAAACTCAGCGCCAGATGATCCAGCCAAACAATGTTGCGGAAAACTTGTCTCAAAATCGGGTGTGGATGAGAGTTCATTTGAGTTAATATGATGATAATCGCATGTATTAATTACCCTTATTCCTTCTGCCTTTGCAAAGGCAGTAATCTGTTTTAAAACAGGTCTGATCTTTTCAGCCCCTTTTACATACAGCTTACCTGCCTGATCGATAAAATCCTCCTGGGTATCGACATTCCAGAATAATGTTCTGTTTATACTCATAATATTATTTTAAGCAGTATCAAATCAACTATTTCCGCGTTTGCCTGGCTTTAAACTCCGCTAATCCTTTATCAAGAAATTCAATAAAATGGTCGGGATTCAAATCACGCGCAGTAGGCTTAGTAAGTAACTGCTGGTTCTGATCAAGTAAAACATAGTAAGGTTGCGCATTTACACCGAACCTTGAAATCTGAAAATCAGCAAATTTCTTGCCTATTGTCTTTTTGACTTTTTGATCATAGGATGATGTGATCCACTCATTCTGGGGAAGATCAGTCTTGTCATCAACATACAGGGCGATGATCACAAAATCATTTTTAAGCCTTTCCAATACTCGTGGATCCGACCATACATTGGCTTCCATCTCCCGGCAATTCACGCAACCGTGACCAGTAAAATCAATAAAAACGGGTTTGTTTTGAGCCTTGGCACAGGCCAATCCCTGTTCAAAATCGAAGAAGCCATCCAAACCATGGGGTAGTTCAAGAAATTCGGAAAATTTTGGCTTTTCGCAAAGGCCGGTTACCGAGTCAGTAAAGTTTGCCAAGCCCGACGGGCGATGATCAACAAGTTTCACTTCATCCCTGATAATCCGGTGAAGGTCAAAATCGTGAGATGTCATTGGAGGAAGATACCCGGAAATTGCTTTCAGCGGTGCACCAAACATCCCAGGAATGAGGTATACAACAAAAGTAAAGGTGATCAGTGACATCATCAAACGAGGAACCGATACAAATTTTGTCTCGCTATCATGTGCAAACTTCATTTTACCAAGCAGATAGAAACCCATCATCGTAAAAATGACAATCCAGAAGGCAATGTAAACTTCCCGATCAAGAATACGCCAATGATAGGTTTGATCCGCTATACTCAAAAACTTAAGTCCAAGTGCCAATTCAATAAATCCAAGAACAACTTTCACAGAATTCAACCAGCCACCTGACTTTGGTAAGTTAGATAACCACTGTGGAAAGATGGCAAAAAGGGTAAATGGCAATGCAAATGCCAAAGAGAACCCCAGCATACCTATAATTGGTTTTATCACCATTCCACCAGCTGATTCCACTAAAATAGCACCCACAATTGGTCCAGTACAGCTAAATGAAACCAGCACCAAAGTTAAAGCCATAAAAAATGCGCCTCCGATTCCTCCTTTATCGACAAACCGATCAGTAGTATTCCCCCAACTGCTTGGAAGAACAATTTCGAACGCTCCGAAAAAAGAGAAGGCAAAAACTACGAATATAATAAAAAACAACACATTAGGAATCCAGTGCGTACTGATCCAATTCGCGAAATCGGCACCTAACGTCAATGCAACAACGGTTCCAATCAGGGTATAAATCAGAATAATTGATCCCCCGTAGACAAATGCTTGAATTTTGGCCTGTAACTTCGACTTATTGCTGTTCATAAAAAATGAAACCGTCATAGGGATCATCGGAAAAACGCAAGGGGTGAGTATAGCCGCCAGTCCGGCAACAAAACTGAAGATTAAAAACCACCATAATCCATGCTTACTATTCCCTACTTCATTCGCAATGACCTTGTTTATTGAAGCAACAGAACTATCTGTTTTAGCAATAGCATTTGTAATCTCCTTATTTTCAACCGGCGCTGCAGTACTTTCAGATCCGATAATTTTAAACGTAAAATCATGATCATCCAGTGTACAAGTTTCATCATTACAACTTTGATACTCAATAGTTCCTTTCAAATCAAATGATTGATTCGAAAGAACTTTTATTTTTTGAACAAAGATCGCCTCATTGCTAAAGAACTCAAGATCCATATTAAAGATCTTATCATGTTCCTTTGTTGAAACGGTTTTTGAGATCAAACCATCAATAACCTGATAGTTTGCTTTATCGGGAGTAAAAGTAAAAGTAGTCTTGATAGGCCCACCTTCCGGTAAATTAGTGGAATATAAATGCCAACCAGGATCAATCGCAGCTTTAAAAATAAGCTCAATCTCCCCTGTTACTGCAGGTTTTTGATCGAAGCTCCACTTCACAGGACTCAACAATTGTCCAAAAGCAATAATACTTGACGTAAATATCAGTAATATAAGAAGTAACTGTTTTTTTATCATTTTTAAGAAATCAGAATTTCAATTTCAAAACTACAAAAAAGCTCATGCTTTAATATGCATGAGCCTTTAATGTTTAAAAGATAATTTCTTCATTGTTCTCATCATAGAACTTTGAATCGAGAAAACTCATTGAATTTGTCTCTTCAATTCTTACCCTCTTGCGATATTTCCACCTCCATTTAAGTGCTTTTGAGGGAAATCCTCTGGTTAGAAATGCGCCCACAAACGGGTGTAGTTTAATTATCAGCTTTTGTTTGTGCAATTCTTCGAAGATATACCTGATTTTCTGTTCAATCTCTTCGATGAATAATAAGGTAGGAGTTACTTTTCCTGAACCTTTGCAAACCGGGCAAGTTTCGGCAGTCTCTATCGCCATTTCCTGTCGAACCCGTTGGCGTGTAATTTGCATCAAACAAAACTTGCTCAATGGCAAGATGTTATGCTTTGTTCTGTCGGAAGCCATTGCTTCCTTCATTTTCTCGAAAACTTTCTGGCGGTTTTCATTCCCGTGCATATCGATAAAATCGATAACAATAATACCTCCCATATCGCGAAGGCGTAATTGACGGGCGACTTCTTCAGCAGCAGCAATATTTACCTCAAGGGCATTTGATTCCTGATCACCAGTCTTTGACCTATTGCCACTATTCACGTCAATTACATGAAACGCTTCAGTGTGTTCAATAATCAGATAGGCTCCGCTCCTGAAAGAGACGGTCTTACCGAAAGATGCTTTTATTTGTTTATCGATTCCGAAATATTCCAGAATTGGCAATTTACCATTGTAGTGTTTTACTACTTTTTTCTTTTCAGAATCAATCGTCCCTACATATTCCTTGATTTCAGCGGCAATCTCCTCGTTATTCACAAAAATATTCGAAAATTCAGGATTGTATAAATCTCTGATCATTCCGATTGTGCGATCGAGTTCTCCTAAAATCAGCGAAGGCGCTACAGCTTTTTCGAGTTTGCCTACTGCATTCTCAAACTTAGTCACTAATCTTCGCAATTCAGGGTCTAATTCCGCTACACGTTTCCCTTCAGCAGCTGTCCGTACAATGACCCCATAATTTTTTGGGCATATGCTTTGAACTAATTTTTTTAAACGACTTTTTTCCTCAGTCGATTCGATTTTTTGAGAAACTGAAATTTTGTTACTGAAGGGGATCAGAACCATGTTTCTGCCAGCTACAGAAATTTCGGAAGTCAGTCTTGGTCCTTTAGTCGAAATCGGTTCTTTGGCTATTTGCACCAGAATCGTCTGACCAGTTTTAAGAACATCGGTGATCTTCCCATCTTTCTGTATATCAGGCTCCGGATGAATTTTTATCTCCGTTGTCAGCTTTAATTTTTTGGAACTTGCCTGTTTCAGAAACTTGTTTAAAGTCTGGAATTGTGGTCCTAAATCCAAATAATGAAGGAACGCATCCTTCTCGTAGCCTACATCAACAAAAACAGCGTTTAATCCGGGCATGATTTTCTTCACCTTTGCCAGGTAAATATCTCCAACCGCAAATTTCAGATCACTGTTTTCCCTGTTAAGTTCTACCAGTTTTTTGTTTTCGAGTAAAGCAATTTCAACATGTGAGGGCGATACATCAATAATCAGTTCATTACTCACGTTCTTTACTCTTACTGTAAATAAATATTAATAAATGCAACAAACCTAAAGTGCTTTTGCACTTTAGGTTCTAAATTTTAATTCTACCACGAAAAGACTATTTCTTCTTCTTGTGGCGATTTTTACGCAAACGTTTTTTCCGTTTGTGGGTAGCCATCTTATGTCCTTTTCTTTTTTTACCGCTCGGCATAATTTAAATACGTTTAATTATTTTACATTACTCTTAACCCGACCTACAAAAGTCTTAGCCGGTTTGAAAGAAGGAATGAAATGTTCCGGAATGATGATGGTAGTGTTACGTGAAATGTTACGAGCTGTTTTTTCAGCACGTTTTTTTACGATAAAACTTCCAAAACCACGAAGGTAAACATTGTTTCCTTCCGCTAGTGAACCGGATACGGTGTCCATAAATGCTTCAACTGCCTTCTGAACAGTTACTTTCTCGATACCCGTGTTTTTCGAAATCTCGTTTACGATATCTGCTTTTGTCATTGCTATAAATTTAAATGATTCGACTTTCAATTTTAATTTTGGTTCACAAATATATAGCTTTTGATTTAACCAACATCATACTAATCAATTATTTTTGCTTTTTTAATGAAAATATTTTAAAAACAGCAAAAACATGCCCAAATTCCATAAAATATTGACAGTTTGGTATCAACAGAATAAACGAGACCTACCCTGGAGAACAAAAAATGACCCATATTGGGTCTGGGTTTCTGAAATAATACTTCAGCAGACACGAGTTAACCAGGGAACTGCTTATTTTCTCCGCTTTATCGAGCGATTTCCCGATGTAAAAACGCTTGCTGACGCCCAGGAAAATGAAGTTTTAAAACTCTGGCAAGGTCTGGGATACTATTCCAGGGCACGAAACATGCATATAGCGGCCCGGCAGATCATGAACGAATTTAATGGATTGTTTCCTTATACTATTATTAATATAGAGAAACTGAAAGGAATCGGAAGTTACACCGCTGCAGCAATTGCGTCCATTGCTTTTGGCTTACCCTACGCGGCAATTGACGGAAATGTCTATCGTGTGCTTTCAAGGGTATTCGGAATAGATACGGCGATTGATACAACAATAGGAAAGCGGGAATTCAGCGATTTGGCCAACGAGCTTCTCGACCGGCAAAATCCTGCTATATTTAATGAAGCCCTTATGGAATTTGGAGCTTTGCAATGTGTTCCTCAAAACCCTGACTGCAACATATGTCCCTTTCATAATCAATGTATTGCTGTCGCCCAAAATAAAATCGATAAGCTCCCTTTCAAATCAAAAAGGACAAAGGTGAAAAATCGTTTTTTCAATTATCTATACATCCGGCAACAGGAATATTTTTTTCTGGAAAAACGAGAAGAGAACGACATCTGGCGAAATTTATACCAGTTTCCACTAATTGAGTCATCAGAAGGATTAACAATTACAGAATTGCTAAAAGATGAGCATTTCAAATCAATATTTAAAGGTATGGAGATTACTGTCGAATCGATAAGTCCGGAAATTATCCATGTTTTGACACATCAGAAATTGCATGTCAGGTTTTTGGAAATTACCATTCCTGAATCTGAAAAGAGTTTTCCATGGTTCAAGGTGCACCCTAATGAAGTACACGACTTCCCGATTCCAAAACTGATCGATAACTTTTTATTGGCAAAAGCCTGAACGACGATCGTAAAAGCCTGAAAAATTGTGTTTTCCATGGGTTCAAGGTGCACCCTAATGAAGTACACGACTTCCCGATTCCAAAACTGATCGATAACTTTTTATTGGCAAAAGCCTGAACGACGATCGTAAAAGCCTGAAAAATTGTCTTTTTTTTTTTATCTTTGGAAACTTGTAATATTGATGCTTTAGTTGTATATTAGACTAATAAACCATAATCTTAACAATCATGTCAGTCAACAAAGTTATTTTAGTCGGAAATGTAGGGAAAGACCCTGAAGTAAAGCATCTTGACAGTAGTGCATCTGTGGCAAATTTCACACTGGCTACCTCCGATCATTACACAAATAAAAGTGGAGAGAAAGTAACTACCACAGAATGGCACAATATCGTATGTTGGAGCGGCCTAGCGATGCTAGCTGAAAACTACATCCGAAAGGGAAGCCAGATTTATGTCGATGGCAAAATCAGAACCAGAAGTTACGATGCACAGGATGGATCGAAAAGGTATATTACTGAAATCCTTGCCGACACGATTCAGTTACTCGGCAAGAAAAATGATGGTACATCTACTGAGGGTGCCAAAGTAGCTCAACCGTCAGGAGTAAGCGAACCTCTCAACAGTGCAAACGCTTACAGTAATGACGATAAAGAGGGTGACGATTTACCCTTCTAATAATTAAATTAATAAAGTTGGAAACAGACGCGGTTTCTTTTTTTGAAACGCTTAATGGGGATATTGGATATAATCATTTTACGTCCGAAACCCTCACAGGCTTATTTATTGTTATTGTATTATTAGCTCTCTCGGCACTTATATCGGGATCTGAGGTTGCGCTCTTCTCGCTGGAACCGAAAGAGATCAAAGATCTGAAAACGAATAAAAAACATTCTGCCAGCCTGTTATTAAAACTATTGTCCGAGCCTCAACAACTTCTCGCTGCCATTTTAGTTGGAAATAATTTTGTAAATATTGCAATCGTCTTGCTTACTGCCCATATAACGAATAGTCTGATCGACTTTTCACTGGTTCCAACTTTGGGGTTTATTTTCAATACAGTATTCATTACTTCACTGATTCTGCTTTTCGGCGAGATTATTCCGAAAGTATATGCGGCTCATTATCCCAAGACCTTGGCGCTAAGGGTTTCAGCATTCATAAATATTCTCGTAATCATCACAAAACCAGTTAATTTTCTACTAATTAACTCGACATCTTTTGTAAACAAACGGCTCATCAAATACAAAAAAAACCTTTCAATCGACGAAATTTCCAAAGCACTAAAGCTCACTGACCACCTTGACATTTCGGATGATAAGGAAATTCTGGAAGGAATCGTGAAATTCGGAAACAAAAGTGTCAATGAAATCATGCGATCTAGACTTGAAGTGACCTCGATCGAAATACACAGCAATTTTGACCGGGTGCTCCAGATAATTAAAGAATCGGGCTACTCCCGGATACCGGTATTCACCGGAACACTTGACGATGTGCGGGGAATACTCTACATTAAAGATCTACTCCCTTATCTGGATAAAAGCACAGCCTACAGATGGCAGCCACTTATGCGGCAACCATTTTTCGTTCCTGAAACAAAGAAGATAGACGATCTTCTCGAGGATTTTCAAAAATCAAAAGTTCATATGGCCATCGTGGTTGATGAATTTGGAGGAACTTCAGGATTGGTGACACTTGAGGATATTCTTGAGGAAATTGTTGGGGACATTGCCGACGAATTTGACGAAGATGAGTTACTGTTTACCCAAATAAGCAATTTTGAATATCTTTTTGATGGAAAAATAATGCTCAATGATTTTTGTAAAGTGTTTGATTATGAAGATGATATTTTTGATGACATTCGAGGTGAAGCGGATACACTAGCAGGTTTAATCCTCGAATTAAAAGGAGAATTTCCGATGCTTCATGAGAAATTAAACTGTAAGAATTTCGCTTTTGAAGTTGAAGGTGTAAACACACGTCGAATTACAAAAATTAAAGTTACAATTCTGCCAGAATCAAAAACCGAGTCAATATAGGATGCTAAAAGTGAAACTAAACTATATTTCTCTGCTATTCGGATTGCTGTTTATTTTCAATTCATGCAGGAAAGAGTATACCCCCAGACCAAGAGGATACTTCAGAATATCCTTTCCAGCTAAGAGTTACAAATCACTTCAAATGCCGGTTCCATATAATTTCCAAATACCTGTCTATTCATTTCCTGGAAGCGATTCATTAAATCTGAAACAACTTGATTGGGTTACAATAGAAGTTCCGGCCAACCATGCGCAGATACATCTCAGCTATAAGACAATCAATAAGAACCTGGGGGAATATATTGAAGAGTCCCGCTCGCTCGCCTATAAACATTCGCAGAAAGCGAGTTCGATCGAAGAACAGACTTTTATGAATCCATCGAAGAAGGTTTTTGGAACGATTTACAATATCAAGGGAAATGCAGCTTCACCTATGCAGTTTTATCTGACTGACAGTACAACCCATTTTCTTCGCGGATCGCTGTATATTAAGGAAATACCAAATATCGACAGTTTACAACCCGTCATCGAATTTTTAAATCAGGATGTGATGCGACTGATCGAAACGACCGAATGGAAAGCGCTTAAATAATGCCACTGATACTGCATCAAAATATCGACAACGTGGAAATCGGGCTTTGGAAAGTTTCCGAGGAGATCGAAACATTACTGGTATTGGCAAATCTTACTGCTCCAGACACCATCACCTATTCGGGAATTACGGCCATCCACCGTAAAAAAGAGTGGCTTGCGACAAGAGCACTTCTCAACGAGTTAATTCCTGAACAATACCTTATTAAATACCATATCGATGGCCGTCCCTACCTTGAAAACAGCTCAACCAATATAAGCATCTCTCACTCAACAGGCTATATTACAATAATCCTCCATTCGGATGCTATACCAGGTATTGATATTGAACTTATTTCCCGAAAGGTTGGAAAGGTCGGAAGTCGCTTTCTTTCGTCGGATGAGTTAGCAGTTTGCAATGAAGAAGAAGCTCTTTCAAATCATCGGATGTTACTACATTGGTGTGCAAAAGAGGCCATCTATAAAATGGTGCCATTTAGCGATATTGAATTTGCAACTGATATCCGGATTTTACTGAGCAAATCTGTCGAAGATACTGGTTCATTTCAGGGAATTTTTAACCACAAATCAGGACCTATACCCATAACACTATATTATAAGTTAGTAGGCGAAGTGCTCATGGTCTGGGGCATGGTTGACGGGAACAAATTTCACAATTAGAAGGAGAAAAAATTATTTTCTCCCAGATGAATTGAACAATAGAGGCTTTGAAACGTCTCTGTAATATTTATCCTAAGAAAAAAATAGAAGACATGATAATACCTGATCCACATATCATTGTTATTTTCGGCGCTTCCGGCGATCTGACAAAAAGAATGCTTATACCGGCAATTCATCAATTATTCATTCATCATCTGCTTCCCGATAACTTTGCAATAGTAGGTACCAGCCGAACACCTCTTACGGATACGGAGTTTCGCCAACGGATGAATGAGTTTTTACCTTCCGATAAAGAATCCAATTCGCAGTTCCTAAATAAAATCTACTATCAAACAATTGATTACGAATCACAGGAAGACTTTAAAAAATTGAAAGGCCGGCTAGAAAGTCTGAACCAATCCCTGAATATTCCGGCAAATTACCTGTTCTACCTTTCCACGCCGCCAAATCTTTACAATGTCATTCCTGAAAAGCTTATGCTTGCAGATCTTAATAATCAGTCAGATGGTTTTAAAAGACTGATTATTGAAAAACCCTTTGGCATTAACCTCACCAGTGCCAAAAACCTGAATATTAGTCTCCTGAAAAATTACGAAGAGAACCAGATCTACCGGATTGATCATTATCTTGGGAAGGAAACTGTTCAAAACCTGATGGTAACGCGGTTTGCCAACGGAATTTTTGAACCAGTCTGGAACAGGAATTTCATCGAACAGGTTGAAATTTCATCCGCGGAAAGTCTTGGTGTCGAAGGGCGCGGAGGATATTACGACCATTCGGGAGCCATGCGAGACATGGTACAGAACCACTTGCTTCAAATTGTGGGAATGGTTGCCATGGAACCGCCCGTTGTGATAGAAGCAGATGCAATAAGGCATGAGGTGATGAAAGTTTTTCAGTCCCTACGTCCAATAAAGCCAGAGGATATTCATACGCAGGTAATTAGAGGGCAATATACCGCATCAACCATAAAAGGTCAGCCGATAGCAGGTTATCGCGAAGAGCCCGGTGTGAATCCCGATTCTCACACCGAAACCTTTGTTGCGATGAAGTTTTACATCGATAATTGGCGATGGGCAGGTGTCCCATTTTATATTCGGTCAGGGAAAAAACTCCCGACAAGGGTAACAGAGATCGTCATCGAATTTAAACCTACCCCACATCATCTTTTTGATCAGAAAGGATTTGAACAATACAAGCCCAATCAACTAATTATCAGAATACAACCCGACGAAGGCATTTTACTGAAATTCAACATGAAAGAGCCAGGAGCCGGATTCATGGTAAACCAGGTGAATATGGATTTTCATTATTCAAGTCTTACAGATATGCATTTACCCGCGGCTTACGAGCGCCTCATACTTGACTCTTTACATGGCGATGCGACACTCTTCTCACGTGGCGACACCGTCGAAGCAGCCTGGAATTTCATTCAACCAATTCTTGATGCCTGGGAAAATGATCCTTCGATACCTATATATGGCTATCCTGCAGGCACATGGGGACCTTACGAATCGGATGGGCTCATCGAAGGTGATAAAACCTGGCGGTATCCATGTAAGAATCTGTCAGATGACGGATTGTATTGTGAGTTATAAATCCTTTATTTTCAATTGATGAACCCATTTATTCATACCAGCAAAACGCCCGAAGATCTGGCGGACGCATTTGCCTTACAATTAATTAGCTGGGTAATTGTAACTCCAGGAGATACTTTTCACCTGGCATTATCGGGTGGAAAAACACCATCGTTGCTTTTTTCACTCCTGGCTGAAAAGTATTCACATGAAATGCCCTGGCATAAAATCCAATTTTGGTGGGGCGACGAAAGGATGGTGGCACCTTACGACCCGGAAAGTAATTTTGGCGTTGTGAATAAACTCCTTTTCTGGAAGATTGGGATATCTAAGAGTCAAATACATCGGATAAAAGGTGAAGATCACCCAACTGAGGAGGCGAAAAGATATGGATTGGAAATGCGATCGCAAATTCCGATACTAAATAATTGGCCCGTTTTCGATCTGATTATGCTTGGTTTAGGTGATGACGGACATACCGCCTCTATTTTTCCGGATCAGATGCAATTGCTGGAAAATAAGGAGCTAACTGCGATTGCATATCAGCCGAATACAGGTCAGCAACGAATTACCTTAACCGGCAGAGTACTAAACAATGCAAAAAGAGTTGCCTTTCTGATTTCTGGAGCATCAAAATCAAAGATTTTCAATGAAATAATTCACAAATCTAAAAATTCATTGGTCTATCCTGCTTCATATATCCACCCTGAAGGTGAATTGCATTGGTTTGGAGATGAAGCAAGTTTGAAGGGAAATATAGAGAAGGGTTGAAATAATTCAATTGATTTAATTCAACTCTTCTCTATATAATTGACTAACAAGTATATTACTACTTCACCAAAAAGTCGAACATTTTCCTTTCGCCGATAAAGCCTTCGAGCTGGTCATCGATTTTGACCGGTCCAACACCAGCCGGAGTACCTGTATAAATCAGATCTCCAATCTTTAAAGTTACAAACTGCGAAATATATTCGATGATGGTATCGACAGCAAAGATCATATCACGTGAATTTCCCTGCTGAACCAATTCTCCGTTCTTGCGAAGTGAGAAATCAATCTGACCCAGATCGCCCAACTCTTCCTTTTGGATAAATCCACCCAGAACAGCTGCAGCGTCAAATGCTTTGGACTTTTCCCATGGCAATCCTTTTTCGATGAGCTGACGTTGCAAATCGCGGGCAGTGAAATCAACGCCCAGACCAATTTCGTCGTAGTAACGGTGCGCATAACGGGCTTCGATGCTTTTTCCCAAACGGTTAATCTTGACAACCAATTCAACTTCGTAATGAACTTCATTCGAAAATCCCGGAATATAGAAATGCCTGTTATCCAGTAATAATGATGAATCTGGTTTCATAAAAAAAACCGGTTCCGTAGGAATATCATGCTCGAGTTCTCGGGCATGTTTTAAATAATTACGACCTATGCAAATGATTTTCATCCGTAAATAATTTGTTTTTTATGGCCGGATGGAACTCGCATGTGAAATTTCCATCCTTATTTAAGTTTAACGAACATACTCGTTTCATAACTATCTATTTGAATATTAAAAGATTCTATACTTTCCTGTTTAATTCCTTCAGTTTTATGGCAGTCAATACCTTTTTGGTATAAAGCGGAAATTCGCCCTGCATCATCCATGCAAAATATCCGGGTTCTTCCCGAAGAACCTTTTCTACAGGCTTTCCCTTGTGTTTTCCAAAATTGAAGACTTCGACCCCATTTTCATCATAAACGATCCGTCCCGCAAAATCGACACTCTTATCAAATGCTGAAAATGAGGATAAAGCATCAACACTGTTTACCACAGGACATGATTTCTTACCGTTATCATCAAATTCAACCCCTTCATATCGGTCAAGTTGCGCTTTTAAAACTTCATAAGTGGCTTTTGTATCTGCCATTGCACTATGCGCATTCTCAAATTCTTCTAAAAGATAGAATTTATAAGCCGCTGCCAGTGTCCTTTTCTCCATGCGATGGAAGATGATCTGGACATCGACGAATTTATGTTTCTTCAGATCAAGGTCAATATCAACTCTTAAAAATTCCTCTGTGAGCAACGGAATATCAAACCGTGTTGAATTGAACCCTGCCAGGTCGCATCCTTCAATGAATTTGGCATATATTTTTGCAACCTCTTTGAAAAGGGGGGCATCTTTTACATCTTCATCGTAAATACCATGAATAGCAGACGATTGTGCAGGAATTGGAATTCCAGGATTGATCCGCTGCAACTTCTCCTCTTCCCTTCCATCGGGGAAAATTTTTAAAAGTGCGATCTCCACAATACGATCTGTGACGACATTGATCCCAGTGGTTTCAAGATCAAGAAATACGAGTGGATTTTTAAGATTAAGTTTCACAATAAAATATTAAATTAAAAACAAAAAACCCGGCAGTCTGAAAACCACCAGGCCTTTAATAAATACACATTCAAGCGTTAAGCATTGATCATCATTGGCATTAAAAGCATTAGAACATCTTCATATTCAAGCTCTTTTTCAGCCGGCAGCAATAGTCCTGCCCTTGAAGGATCGGATAATTTCATCTTCACATCTTCGGATGAGAGGTTTGAAAGAATCTCGACAAGGAAGGTTGACTTGAAACCAATCTCCATTGGCTGACCATCGTATTCACATTTAATTGTCTCAACAGCCGAGATCGCGAAATCGATATCCTGAGCAGAAACAATCAATTCTGTCGGGGTCAGTTTCAACCGAACGAGGTTGCTTGCCTGATTGGCAAAAACCGAAACCCGTTTAAGCGTTGTGTAAAATTCAACACGATCGACAATCATTTCATTCGGGTTATTCAATGGAATAACAGAATTATATGCAGGGTATTTTCCTTCAACCAGCCGGCAAACCATTTTAAAACCGTTCAGTGTGAAAAAAGCATTCTTTTCATCGAATTCAAGTTTCACATCCGAGTCTTCGCGTGGAAGAAGATTTTTTAGCAAAGAAGCCGGTTTTTTAGGAAGGATGAAAGAGGCTACATCATTGTATTTTGCATCACTTCGTTTGTACCTTACAAGTTTATGTGCATCGGATGCAACGAAAGTAATTTCTTCAGGAGAAAGCTCAATAAAGATACCATTCATCACCGGACGTAATTCGTCATCTGCGGTTGCAAACAGGGTTTTATTGATTCCGGTAAGTAACAGGTCGTGAGCAAGATTGATCTCGTGATGTTTTTCTCCAATTTTAGGTAAAACCGGAAAATCTTCGCCGTTATGCCCAACAATCGAAAACTTACCATTGGCCGAGAGAATCTCAACTGCCATTGTTTCGGTATCGATGTTAAAAGTAAGGGGTTGCTCAGGAAACTCTTTCAACGTATCGAGCATGATTTTTGCCTGAATGGCAATCAAACCCTCTTCCTCCGAATTTTCAAGCTCGATCTTTGTGATCAGGGTGGTTTCCAAGTCAGAAGCCGTAATCATCAAAGATTTTCCTTCGAGTTTTAATAGAAAATTATCAAGAATAGGTAAGGTATTCTTACTACTGATCACCCTGCTGATCGCATTCAGATGCTTCAGCAATTCGGTACTTGAAACGACAAATTTCATCGGCTTATGCTCTTAAATTAGTTTATTTTATATTTCTATTTCTCTCTCTTAATTGACAAAAGAGATCAAAAATCTCGATTGCAGGAATTCACGAATTTACAAATATTCAATGATTAAACAATTTCAGATGGTAATTATTTTAAAATTACCCTAATTATGAAATTAAATATTTGCTCTGCCTTT
>Ga0209585_10000155_pt1 | contig 26463 bp, 25 predicted proteins | sample NGEPerone_FD_185491 | JGI IMG/M metagenome (GOLD analysis project Ga0209585, IMG submission 185491) | Arctic peat soil microbial communities from the Barrow Environmental Observatory site, Barrow, Alaska, USA - NGEE Permafrost154B-one... | ecosystem: Environmental > Terrestrial > Soil >... | reverse complement strand
TCACCTGTAATCGTGGCATTGACATGGATTCCCATTTTGCGGTAATAATCGAGCAGAATCCATAATTCACCGGCGATATTGAAGTCTCCCAGGATGTTGATACTAATTTTGGGAATTTCACGGTCGTCTGTACCAACCAAAGATGCCAACGCCTCGCAGGCAATTTTGTAACCATCTTTTTTGGAGCCATTAAACCCCGGCGCCTGAACCGGGATTACAGGCATTTTTTTTTCAATACTTACTTTTTTACAGATGGCTTCAACATCATCACCTATCACGCCGACAATACAGGTGGAATAAACAAAGGCAGCTTCCGGTTTGTATTTGTCAATCAATTCTATGAGGGCGGCATAAAGTTTTTTTTCGCCACCAAAAACAACCTCTTTCTCGTGTATGTCAGTTGAAAAACTCAACCGGTGAAGTTCGGGTCCAGATGAAAGTGAACCACGGATATCCCATGTGTAAGCGGCACATCCGATCGGGCCGTGAATCAGATGAAGCGCATCTGAAATAGGGTAGAGGACGACACGTGATCCACAGAAGACGCATGCCCGCTGACTTACCGACCCTGCCAGGCTGGGTTTTGAACATTCTATCGCGCGGGTATTTTTACCTCCACGGTAAATCTGGTTCTCGCGTTCTAATAATATTGATCCCATCAGTTGCCGGTGTTAATGATTATTTACATTACTAACTCGAATTTTTCTTCTAATGCCTCCCTGTCCATCTTATCCATGATGGCTCCCAATATGTTGGTCAGAAGATGCATTCCTCCTTTGTAACCCAATGTGGGAAAGTAGCTGTGTCCGACACGATCCATAATCGGAAAGCCCAACCGTACAAACGGGATGTTCTCATCACGTGCAATGTATTTCCCATAAGAGTTTCCAATCAGCAGATCAACCGGTTCCTGTTTGATCCATTGGTGAAGAAGGAACATATCGGCACGCTGGCCGTTCATGTATTTCGCTTCGGGAACAACTGGTTTCAGTATTGTATTCATTGCTTCTTCAAAACGTTTTCCGGGAGTTCCGCTTACGACGTATACAGGTTTCATGTCGAGTGTAACCAGAAACTCAACCAAGGGAGTTAAAGTATCGGGATCGCCAAATAGTGCTACCCTTTTGCCATACAGATATTTGTGCATGTCAGTGATCATATCGATCAACCGGCCGCGGTCGTCTGTAATTGATTCAGGAACGCTTACATTCGCAGCGCGTGAAAGTGCAGTGATAAAACGGTCTGTTGCTTTCAATCCGATGGGTAACTCCAGCGTGGTGAATTTCACCTTGCATTTGTTCTCAAGTTTGATGGCAGCATCTTCTGCGCAAAATGGACCAAGTGCGATTGTTGACCGGCTGTTACCCATGCTCACCATCTCTGGAATGGTTGTGCCTCCTTTTGGAAAAACTTCATGTTTTCCCGTCATTGGGGTATCCAAAACATCAGAGGTATCAGGTAGCAGAACGATCTTTACTTCCATTGCCGAAGCAATGTTTTTAATTTCACGCATGTCGGATGGTTCGACCCAACCGGAAATGATGTTGATCTGGTTGATCTTTTTACCGGTTTTTTGTGGAAAATAGTTGATAAATCCGGCCACCATATTGGAGTATCCTGTTATGTGCGAACCTACATAACTTGGAGTATTACAATGAACTACATGCTTTCCGGGAGGAACCAATTTATCATCGCGGGTTTTCTGCAGTATCTGGTTCACATCGTCACCAATCGTTTCCGACAGGCAGGTCGTATGCACTGCGATAATATCGGGTTTATAAATTGAGAAGATGGTACTTACAGCCTGCAGCAGGTTTGCTTGTCCTCCGAATACCGATGATCCTTCGGTGAATGAACTCGTGGCGGCCATAACCGGTTCTTTGAAATGCCGGGTCAGTGCTGTTCGATGGTAAGAGCAGCAACCTTGAGAACCGTGACTATGAGGAAGGCAACCATGTACGCCCAATGCCGCATACATTGCTCCAACCGGCTGACAGGTTTTGGCGGGGTTAATCGTCAATGCTGACCTTTCTGTGATTTTATCAGTGGTGTGACGTAGTAACATAAGATGATTTTTTAAATTGTTTTCAGAAAATGGTTTTTAAATATCCCTTGAATTGGTGTGTGAGCACCAATCCGGGATTCTTACAGATCAGAATGCGTATTCTGCTTCAACTACCTCTTCGACCGCCCAGGGTGCTTTGATCAATTTCCAGATGGAGGTATTGGCAATCATATCAATGTCTTTATAGAAATTGACTGCTCCTTCGAAACCGGCATAAGGACCGCCATAGTCGTAACTGTGAAGCTGTTTGAGTGGAATTCCCATTTTCTGTACGCAATATTTTTCCTTTATACCTGCGCAGAAAACATCGGGATGGAATGTTTCAATGAGTTTTTCCATTTCGTAATGGCTGATGTCATCAATAATCAGCGCTCCTTTTTCCATGTCGGTCATCATACCTTCGTAGTCGAAATCGACCCCTTCGGAAATGAGTTCTTCCTTACGCTCATCTGTTAATCGCTGACGGTAACGGGCTTCGTCCTTCTCAGGGTGCAACTCTTCAATATTGCGGCTGTCCGCATCCACGATAATGGATGGTATTACGCGACGTCCTTCGTAATCATCGCGGTGACCAAATTCGTAACCGGCAACCAGTGTCACCATTCCTAATTCATTAAACAGTTCCTGGTAATGGTGGGCGCGTGAACCGCCTACAAACAACATCGTTGTTTTACCTTCGAGTCGTGGGCGCAGTTCTGCAATTGATTTTTTGACAGCGATCATCTCTTCGTCGATCACTTCTTCTACCCTGGCACTCAATTCGGCGTTACCGAAATACTGTGCTATTTTGCGCAACGATTTTGCAGAAGATTCGGCTCCGACAAAATTGACTTTCATCCATGGAATCCCGAATTTGACTTCCATCATCTCTGCGAGGTAGTTGATCGAACGGTGACACATAATCACGTTGAGATCTGCTGTATGGGCGGTTTCGAACTGGTTGAGGGTTGAGTTTCCGCTGAAGCTGGCAATCATTGTTATCCCACATTTCTCGAGGATACGTTCGATTTCAAAAGCATCGCCGCCAATATTGTACTCGCCCAGCATATTGATCTTGAACTTTCCAGGTTTGCCATTGTCATCGTTACCCACCACATGTTTGAAAAGACCGTTGTTGGCGATGTGGTGACCGGCCGACTGGCTGACCCCTTTATAACCTTCGCAACTGAAACCAAATATGTTGATTCCGAGTTCTTCTTTCATTTCGCGGGCAACCGCATGTACGTCATCTCCGATTAACCCAACCGGACAGGTTGAAAAGATCCCAATTGCTTTTGGTTTAAATATTTCGACCGCTTCACGCAAAGCCTGTTTCAATTTAATCTCTCCCCCAAAAACGATATTCGTATCCTGCATATCTGTCGACATGCAATAGTTAATGAAGTTGGGACTGGTTTCAGTTTCGGGTCTGGTCTGGTTCCGTCGTGTGAGCCATGCATAGAATGAACATCCGATAGGTCCGTGAACCAGGTTCAGAATGTCGCGGGAAGGACCTAAAACGACCCCTTTACAACCGGCATATGAGCAACCGCGCTGGGTGATGATTCCGGGGATTGTGCGGACATTGGCCTGAATAACCTTTATGTTTTCCGGTCCGTCATTTATTACGATCTGTTTTTCACGTTTCTTCGCTACTTTTGATGGCAACTTGCTCAATACCTCTTCTTTCCAGCGAATAACATCTACTTTTTCCTTTTTCATCTTCTTACCTCCTATTAATCAAGCGTTGTATCGCCACGTTCCCCGGTTCGGACGCGAATGGCGTCAATTGTATCGATGACGAAGATTTTACCGTCACCGCTGTTGTTTGTTCTGTTGACCTTGATGATTGTTTCGACGGCGAGGTCTTTTTTATCATCATGTACAACCAGTGTAATCATGCGCTTGGATTTTAAACGCGGTTCGGGTCCAAACTCTTCAAGCACTTCCTTTGTTTCAGAATCTTTGAGAACCTGCTCATAATTTGGACCGATGCCTCGTCCGCGTCCGCGACCCAGTACGCCCTTTGCAGTGAACGATGGCAATCCTGCGTCCGAAAGGGCCTTCTTGGTCTCGTTCATTTTGGCAATGCGTATAACGGATAGTATCATTTTCATCTGTAGATAGTTTTAAATTATGGTTCCTTTATCCCGTTGGAAACGGTATAGGTCTCGAGTACCGGAGTGATAAAGATTTTACCATCGCCAAACTGTCCTTTATCACCTGTGCGGGCCGCATCCATTATTGTGTTGACTACGAATTCTTTATCTTCATCTTTAATTGCTATTAACAGTAATACTTTTGGAAGTTCGTCGTAAGTGACATCTCCAACTTTCAATCCACGCTGTTTTCCGCGGCCATATACCCCCATTTTCGTTACTGCCGGAAAGCCTGATTCGAAAAGTGCTTTCATTACCAAGGGACTTTTTTCCGGTCGTACAATTGCTCTGATCAATAACATAGTGTTTCCTCCCGTTTTTATATTTGTTAATTAGCTACTCCGTATTCAATCAATAAGCTTTCAAGCTCTTCAATTTCGAGCGGTGTTGGAATGACAAAGTTTTTGTTTGTATCTATTTTTTTGGCCAACATGCGGTATTCGTCGGCCTGTGCATGGGTAGGCTCGTATTCGATAACCGTTTTCCGGTTGATCTCTGCCCGTTGAACCACATTTTCGCGTGGTACGAAATGAATCATTTCAGTGCCCAGTTTCTTGGCGAAGGCGACAATCATGTTCTCTTCATTGTCCACTTTGCGGCTGTTGCAGATTAACCCGCCCAAACGTACACCACCGGCTTCCGCAAATTTCACGATTCCTTTGCAGATGTTATTGGCTGCATACATCGCCATCATTTCCCCGGAGCAGACAATATAGATTTCCTGTGCTTTACCTTCACGCATCGGCATTGCGAATCCACCGCAAACTACGTCGCCTAAAACATCGTAAAATACATAGTCAGTTTCGATCTGGTTGGTATCATAGGCTCCCAGTTGTTCCAGTAGGTTTACCGAAGTGATGATACCGCGGCCTGCACAACCAACACCCGGTTCAGGACCTCCGGACTCAACGCAACGTGTTCCCCTGTAACCGATCTTGATCACATCATCCAATTGCACATCTTCACCCTCTTCACGAAGGGTATCGAGAACGGTTTTTTGTGCAAGACCGCCAAGCAACAATCGTGTTGAATCGGCTTTTGGGTCGCATCCGACAACCAGTATTTTTTTCCCGATTTCAGCTAATCCGGCAACTGTGTTCTGGGTTGTGGTACTTTTACCGATACCACCCTTTCCGTAAATTGCGATTTTTCTCATGATCCTTTTTTGTTTTGATTTGACAATCATCCTAAGTCACTTATTGTGCCATAGAAATTTCAGGGCATCATGAGACCTAATTATTGCAACGGTAAGTTGTTATATATCAGGATATAATTTTATTCGACATTTTTCTTAGCGAAGTGGAATGCTGTTAAATAGAAGCTCAAAAGAGGTACATTGATGTAGTGGTTTTTGGGAAAAACGACATTTAGGTAGGATTTGAAGGATATTGGCAGGTGGTAAGTGGCCTGGTTGAGAATACCTTTTTGATTAAATTGGTATTTTGCACAATTACAGGTAATTAAGTTTTCCGAGTGTTTGATGCAGACTTGGCTTTTGATGCGTATTTGTCTTTAAAAAAGACAGAAGGAGGGGAGATTGTATTTTGGACTACCTAAATGTAGGAATGACAAATTAGCTCTGAAATACAGGTCGTTAAAGTATTGAAAAGCACTTAAATTTTGCATAAAAACCCGTTTTTACCTGAGTTTACTGATGATCGGGTTGAATGCTTTGGTAAAAACGATTACATGATCGCCAATGTGCAGGTTTTCCACATCGTTTTCAAAAGCGATCACCTTTGTGATTTGATTGTTTCCTGAAATGACTGTTACAATATTGACAATATCTTCCTTTTCGATGCGTGCAATCTGGCCGGTAATCTGCACTTTTCCGCTGATGCTGTCATCCGAAAATACGGCATCGGGTTTTCCGCTCCGGGTAACGACTCCGTTCCCGATGCAAACCACATGTGATGCCAGGCGGAATACTTCATTTAAATCGTGGCTCACCAGAATTGTAGTTGCTCCGGATAAGCGATGAGCCTGAGAGATTTCGTCCTGGAGAATTGTCCTCATATCTGAATCAAGTGCTGAGAGGGGCTCATCTAATAGCAGTAATTGAGGTTTTCGGGCAAGCGCACGCGCCAAAGCCACCCGTTGTTTTTGACCACCTGATAAACCATTGGGTTTGCGTTTTCTGAATTCCGTCAAACCAAATATGGCAAGTAATTCGGTTACTGCGTTGCTGCTTTTTTCTGGTTGGGCAAATTGAATGTTTTGTTCTACGGTCATATCCGGAAACAGCGCATAGTCCTGAAACATCAGGCTGATATTCCGGTTTTGCGGCGATATATTTATTTGTTTTTCCGAATCGAACCAAACCGTATTACCCATCTTTAAGTGACCCTTGTCAGGTATTAGTAATCCGGCAAGAATCCGCAGAAGGGTCGTTTTTCCGGCTCCGGACGAGCCGAATAAGGCCACAAGTTCACCTGTCTTTATTGTTGTGTTAATCGCGAGGTTGACAGGACCATTGGAGGTGACCATCATTTTTTCAATATTTATCGTGATCAGATCATCCGCCATGTGTCGTATTTTTTGTTTACACTGTAAATGGTTGCCAGCATCACAAAAGATACTGCGAATAGAATAAATGCATACTGATTGGCAGCCGCAAAGTTGAGTGACTGGACTTCGTCGTATATGGCAATGGAGGCTACACGCGTTTCGCCAGGCATATTTCCACCAACCATCAACACAATTCCAAATTCTCCAATTGTATGGGCAAAAGTTAGTGCAACAGCTGTGATAATCGATGGTTTAATACTCGGGAGCAGGACCCTGAAAAAGGTCACCGGTTTGGATTTCCCCAACGTATAGGATGCTTCGCGCAGACTGTCGGGCAAAGAACGGAGCCCATTGTGCAAAGGTTGAATCATAAATGGCAGACTGAAAATAACCGACGCAATCAGCACTCCTTCGAATGAAAATGCAAGGCGAATATCAAATGCGTTGCTCAGCCATGCGCCGAACCAATTGCGCGGACTATAAATCACGAGCATATAATAACCTATTACCGATGGTGGTAAAACCATTGGCATACTCACGAGCGCTTCGATCAGCGGTTTTATCCTGATTCGGGAATAAGTGAGCCAATAAGCAAACGGTAATCCTATGATGATCAGAATAACGGTGGTGGAAACTGCAAGTTTTAATGTGATCCACAAGGTTTGAGCAAAAGTGACATCCATGTGTTGAGTTATAAATGATAAGTTATGAATGATAATTGACGGCTGCGTTGAAGGCTATCAGTAATTTGTATTACTTCTTCATCAACGAGATCTCATTTGATTTTACGAGGGCTTCCACCTCTTCTCCAATCGTTAGCCGAAGTGCATCCACCGCACGGGTGGTAATGGCCGATGTAATTATTTGATTCTGAAAATTCATGGATATCTTACTTAACAGTCCACCGCGCTCAATGCCTATTACCTTACATTTCATGCGGTTTCGCAAACTGATTACACCTGATAAATTTTTTGCAAGCGAAACTTCCGTCTCTTTAAATACCAGATCGATCGTATTGCCGGTCTGAAGCCATTTCGGGTGCGTTGCTGATTCGATGAGCAAGGCTGAAAAGCCATGCCCATCGACTGTTACATCAACAAGCATGATAGCGCCTGATTGCTGTATCTGTGTGATGATACCTGTTAGTTTATTCATTTGTTATAATTTGTCTTTAAATGGCTATTGGAATCCTATGCATCTCAAGCTCATTGATGAACATTAGTTCCGGAGGATTTCATGTTATGGAACGATATACCCGAACTTTTCAAAGATCGGTTTGCATTCGGGACTTAAAACATATTTCATGAATTTCACAACTCCAGGATTGGCTTTCCATCCTTTAACAACAGCCATCGCCTGTGCAACAGGTTTGTAGCTTTTGGGGTCAATTAAAAAAACTGAACCTTTCATCTCGGGAGTAAGTGTCAGGGAAAGAGCGAGGAACCCCACCTCTGCATTGCCGGTTTGTGCGAACTGTGCCGTCTGCGAAATATTGTCAGCATAAACAATTTTGTCTTTCACCTTTCCAAATAAACCCGTCGAATTCAGACATTCGATGGCTCTGTCGCCATAAGGCGCAAGATCGGGTTTGGCAATAGCAATTCGTTTCACCGTGGGATCAGTCAATATTTCCAATCCCTTCGACACATCGATTGTATTGCTCCATAACACCAGTTTCCCAAATGCATAGGTTTTTACTTCGCCGGATACCAATCCCTGAATTTTCAATTTCACCGGAAATTCGTTATCGGCTGCCATAAACAGATTGAAGTCGGCACCGTTGACAATTTGCTGGTAAAGGGCTCCTGTTGAACCAAAGTTTAGAATAATGTCGGCTTTGGGATTTATCTTTTTGTAACTCTCTTTAATTTCCTCTAGCACAAATCGAAGGTTCGCGGCAGCTGCAACTTTTACTATTTGAGCCTGCATGCTTATACTGATTAAAGCGAACAGTAGGAAAATGCTAAATCTTTTCATTTTCTTTCATTTATTTTTTAAAAAGGGCACACGGAATCCTCAAATATTTTCGTCCTCTTCGTTGAGATTCGGTATTTAAGACTTTCATTTTGTGTGTTTTTAAGCATTAAAATTTAATTGATTTTAATAGTCCGGAACTTCACAATCATTCGCAACGGTTGAGTTCCGGATTTTTTATTTAGAACCGAACCTGTCGTCCGATTTTATGGTTGTTATATCGATTTCACCTTTCCCTTCGAGCCAGCCATACTTCACATTGAAATGGTTGTCATACTTTGGAAAAAAAGGTTTGATATCGAGTAATGGCGTCCCATTCACCATATCAACCCCTTCGATAAAGAGCAGGTTGTTTTTCAATCTTCAGGAGCTTTACCACTGATATTCCAATCGCATTGGGGCGGGTAGGAGCGCGCGTGGCAAATATCCCGTGTGGTTTGTCGTCCATAAAGGGTATAATGGAAAGTCTGGGACCTGCTATCAAATGAAAATGATACAACAGAATCAGATGTGAGAACCCTTCGAGGTCAGCGAGTCCCGGAACTAATTCAGGATTCAGCTCAACAATACCTTCAACCCCTTCCGCCCCCCTGGGCTGAACTGGCATTGCTGCGATATTTTCAAATGGGGTTTTAATTATTCCGATTGATTTATAAATAATTTCAGGCTGCATAGCATTTCGATATAAAGTAAATTAGATAACGCAAGGCAAAAAAAATCAGAGATTAATGTCCACATTAATCTGATTAATCAGCTTTTTCACCTGGGCTTCAATCAATGCGTAATCTCGGAGTATTTTTAAACCATAACCCGAAATTTCGGCTCCGCCACCATTTGCACCGCCGCGTTGCTTAATCACAAGTGGCTCGGGAGCAACGCGATTCATTTCATCAATCATCGTCCAGGCGTGTTGGTACGAAATTTTGAGTTTTTTGGCTGCACCACTTAAACTTCCGTTTTGTTTAATTTCATGTAGAAGTCCGGTTTTCACAGGACTTAAAAAGCAGCTCCCGTCTTTCCTGATCGAAATATGGCATTCAACCTCAATCATCGTTATTTTCAGTTACAGTTCCCATCCTTACAATCGCAAGGTGTACCAATAATCACTTCAGTAGATTTGATAATGGCAAATGCGGTGACACCTGGCTTAAGATCAAGGTCAGAAATTGCCTCTTTCGAAATAATAGCTGAAATGATATTTCCATTGCCCAGATCAAGTGTCACCTTCGCGGTGATCAATCCTTCGTCAACCTTTAGAATTTTCCCTTTTAGTTGATTTCTTGCGCTTAACTTCATAATATTAATCTTATAATTGAATACTTCAGTTAAGGGAAATGCAAGCATCATGCCATTGTTGTAAAGTATAGTATATCAAGTTGTATGTTTGTTTTTGGTTGCCGAAAATCTTACATTTATGTAGGTGAATTGACCTTTTATTACATAAATGTAATTTTCAAAATGAAGATTTTGTGGCTGGACCTATCCAATTTCTTTTGTCCAGAAATGCATAGCCGGAATCCCGTCCTTAAAGCCCTGTTCTGAGTATAGGTTCTGTGCCGTGTAATTGTCCTCGCGCACTTCAAGCGTGATTTTGCAATATTTTCGTTCTTTGGCAATCAATTCTATTTGTTGTAAAAGTCTTCTGCCTAAACCTTTCCCTCTGAAGTCGTTTTGGATAATAAGGTCATGGACATTTATATTGGATTTCGCTTTAAATGTAGAAAAGTTGATAAAACAGGTAGCTAAACCAACAATCTGTTGGTCCATAAGTACGAAGAGTACGAAGCATGATGGGTGGTTGGCCAGGCCATCGATAAGTCGTAATTGCTGGCGTGCATTCAGCTTTGTCCCTCCGCCCATCGGATCTGCGATGTACTGGTTGATCAACGCTGTTAATTTATGACAATGTTCTTCGTCCGAAAAATCACAAAATGCAAAAGTTATATTATTCAATGTGTTAATTTTAAGATTTGAAATTGAACTCTCTGACTTTTCGTTTTTTTACTTTAACCTTTCTCACGGATTATCTTACAAGTTTAAAGCGTTTTGGGTCAATATCGTATTTTTTGATCCGAATGCCCATCATTCGTTCGGTTATCCCAAGAGAATCAGCTGCTTTTACCAGGTTTCCCTTAGTTGAAAGGAGTGTTTCCATCAGTAATTGTTTTTCTACTTTACCAATCACTGTTTCAAGCACACCAACCGATGTGGTTTTTGAGGAAATGGATGTTTGAAGTGTAGGTGGCAGATTATTCGCCCTGATCACATCGCCAGTGCATAAAATGCAGGCTCTTTCGATACAGTTCTCCAGTTCACGGATATTACCAGGCCAATGATACACCATCAGCATATCAATGGCAGAGGAGGAAATCCGTTTGATTTTCTTATGCTGACTCTTGTTTATTTTACTGATAAAATGATCCACCAGCCCTGGAATATCGTTAATTCGTTCGCGTAATGGTGGAATATAAACAGGGAATACGTTGATCCGGTAATACAGATCTTCGCGAAACTCTCCCTTTTCGATGAGTTCTTCCAGGTTGCGGTTGGTTGCACAGACGATACGGACGTCAGCCTTAATTGGAATGGTGCTGCCAACACGTTCGAATTCACGTTCTTGTAATATTCTCAATAATTTCACCTGTGTTGTAGCTGGAAGATCGCCGATTTCGTCCAGAAAAATAGTGCCTCCTTTTGCTGCCTCAAATCTCCCGATACGGAGTGAATTGGCGCCCGTGAATGCCCCTTTTTCGTGGCCGAAAAGTTCACTCTCGATCAGGCTATCTGGTAACGCAGCGCAATTTACTTTGATAAACGGTTTGTTTTTGCAGTAACTGCCGAAATGAATCGCATCGGCAATCAACTCTTTACCCACACCGCTTTCTCCTCTGATTAGTACGGTTGAATTTGTGGGTGCCACTCTTTCGATCAGATCAAATACAGTTTGCATTTTTCCCGATTTGCCAATAATATTATGAGGATAAATGCGCTCTTTTAGTTCATATTGAAGTTTTTCGTTCACTTCACGTAACTCAGCAATCTCTTCCGCATATTCCTGTCTGGTTCGCACCGACTGTGCGATCATAGAACCGACAATCGATAAAATGCGGGCATCTTCTGATATTGTAATATGTTCGTTATAAATACGATGAATGCTCAATGTGCCCAATATTTCATTTTCTTCACGAATGGGAACGCAAATAAATGAGATATCACCTTCGAGTTTAAGACCTAACTTGTTGAGGTATTCTTCTTCTTCTGATATTTTTTGGATCACGACCGGCTTACCAGTTACAACTACCTTACCTATGATTCCTTCCCCAATTTGATATATTCCGCGACTTTGCTCATCTTCTGTAAGTCCAAATGAAACCTCGATAGAAATATTGTTATTGGCTCTATTTATGATTGTTAACATGGAGCATTCAGCAGTTAAGTAATTGCTCAATAGTTCAATCACGGGATTCAAATTGCTTTTTAGGTCACGTTTAACCTTGTTTAGAAGCGTGCTGATTTCGAAAAGAAGTTTGAGTTCCTTCTTGCCGTAACAATCCGATCCGGTTTTTTTACAAAAATCCATAAGTTACGTCCTTTTGTTTCATGAAATTTCAGACGTAAAACTATATATTTTACGGTATACCCCCATAAATTCATTGTTATCTATTTGTGAAATATATTATTTATGGATTTACAAGCTGATAAATATGGGGGGTGCTAATATTATTATAATATATTTTGATCCGATGCTGGATTAAAAGAGAGCAAGGCTCAGATTTTTTTATGAACATAGTTTGAGTGGATCATATGCATTTACAACCAGCATATCATCACAAATCCTGCATAGGTGTAGCTTAATGTTATGCATTGGCGGTTCTTGTCGTTAGGAGTATATCTGGCAATTTACCTTAACGCTCAAATCACCTTTTGTTATTTTGTTTCCAACAATGATTTTTCGTTTTTCACTTTATATTTTGAAGAAAACTCAAAAAGCTCTTTTCTGAACCAGTTTTGCGAATTTACCAATTGTTAAACCCTGAATTAATATTGAAAAACAAACAATCGCAAAAGTAATCGTGACCCAAATGTCTTTATTAAATTGCTCCGGGATTGATAAAGCTAAAGCAATAGATATTCCTCCTCTAAGTCCACCCCAAGTCAGGATCAACAGCGTTTGTTGAGTTATTTTTTCCTTTAATCGGATCAATAGAGACGGAATCCAAACAGAAATAAACCGTGTCAATAAAACGACCAAAATGAGAACCATTGAAATTAATACAACAATTTTTCCAGTTTGAATTACCAATAATTCAAGTCCGATCAAAACGAAAAGCAAAGCATTTAAAACTTCATCAATCAATTCCCAAAACTTATCGATATACTCTGAAGTAATTTCAGACATTCCTAAATCCTTTCCTTGATTTCCGGTAATAAGGCCTGCGGCAACCATAGCTAATGGCCCTGATGTATGGATGTAGTAAGCCAACGTATAACCACCCATTACTACGGCTAAGGTAATCAATACTTCAACCTGATAGTTATTAATACTTGCAATTAATTTGAAACCAAGCCATCCAATGGCAATTCCGAGTAAAATTCCTCCAATTGCCTCCTGACCAAAGATTTTAATAACATTTAAAGCCTCAATTTGAGCATCTGATTTAGAAATCTCCAATAGTGTTATGAAAACGACAACTGCCACACCATCATTAAAAAGTGATTCACCAGCAATTTTCGTTTCCAGCGATTTTGATATTTTAGCACTTTTCAAGATACTTAATACTGCAATAGGGTCGGTTGGTGAAATGAGTGCTCCAAAGAGCAAAGCATGAATAAGCTGAACCTTGATGTCAAAAAGTCCCAGAATATAAAAAGAGGAAAAACCAACTATGAAAGTACTGATCAACACACTGACTGATGAAAATAGTAAAATGCTAAGTTTTTCACTTTTCAGGTCTATATATTTTATATGAATTGCACCGGCAAATAGCATAAAACTAAGCATTCCTTCCAATAGTAGTTCACTGAAATTCATCTGAGTTAATTGATTAATAATTACACTTTTAAATGCGGGAAAAATATTTCCTGTCATTAGTATCATAATTGAAAAAACCAAGGAAACCAGCATTAATCCAATGGAATTTGGCAACTTTAAAACACGGTGATTAATATAAGCGAATAACGCAGACAATACGATAAGCACAGAAAACAAGTGAAACAATTGCATGTCTTATTTTTTAATATTTAAATTGAAATCAGATTGTCCTGATCTTTAGTTTTTGAGGAAAAATTCTGTTGAATCGCCTTAATGATGAGCCATATAACTGTAATATCAATAAAAATAATTGCAATTTTATCACAGTCGGGTTGAATAAATAAATTGAATCTGTTTGTTCCTGGCTTTATTTTTTAATATGTATATCCCTTTGTGGAAATGGGATTATTACATTATTGGAAGCGAAATCTTCAAATATTCTGACCCTTATTTCACTTTTAATATTCTCGACTCTGAATACTTCTTCAACCCAAAAGAATACGGCGAAATTTAGTGATGATTCGGCATATTCGGTAAAACGAACATATGGTGAAGGATTTTTGAGTACGCCTTCCTGATTTTCTGCTACTTCTTTTATGATTTTCATGACCAGGTTCACATCTGAAGTGTAATCAACACCTACTGATACGTCAAAGCGAGAAGCGATATCGCTGTGAGTCCAGTTAATCAGTGGATTTTTAGTCAAATCGGTATTTGGCAAAATAATATACTTATCATCGCGGGTAAGCACAGTGGTGGTTCGCAGATTAATTTCCTGAACCTTGCAAACCAGTCCGTTTACTTCGATTATATCATCCACTTTTACCGATGCATCAACAAGCAGGATAATTCCGGAGACAAAATCGCTGAACAGACTTTGAATTCCAAGCCCAAAGCCAACTAATAATGCAGCCGAACCTGCCAGTAAAACAGTCAGATCGAAAGTTAGAATCTGTAGCCCAATTACAACGGCTAAAACCAGGATGAAATATTTGGCAAGCCTGAAAATGGAATATTTCCGGGACAATTCAATCCTTTTGGCTTTATTGATGGTTTTTCGTAGTACAAATAACAAAATCGCAACAAAAATGATTAAAACACTCAGCTTCAGAATAATTGAAACCTTGAGATCAAAATCTCCCAGTTCTAGAATCGAATAATTAAAAATATCTTTCATAACAAATAGATTATTAGCTGATTAACCGTTACATTATTAATCTTACTCCGCCTAATTCAGCAACCCGGTAGGAGAAACGATCGCCTGGTGATCCGATAAACATGAAGTTTTTAGGTATATTCCATTTTACCGATAACTCCTCAATAATTTCCGGACCAAATGTTCCAATAATTTCAATGAATTCAATATCAATATTTGGATAGGCACGGTCAATTACTTCAATATCTTTAATGAGCAATTCGTTTGATTCTCCGATCTTTTTGACATTGACAATTTTGAGTTTTTTTGTTGTTTCATTGTTTTGTACATATTGCATTACATTATTTATAATTTCAACATTGTCTCCTTTGGTGAAAAATACGAATACCTGTGAGTTTATCCTAATTTGCAAATTTTGTAAGTTACGGCTACTAATAATTACAATTTTGCGCATGTATTTATAAAGAGACTCTAACAACTGTATTAAGATCTTTACAACAAATGCCCTGTTAAGCATTAATATTATAAAAACTGCTGCTGGTATCAGGTATTCGATAAATGTGTCGAAAGATTGAATATTCATCTTGATATTTCCGATAAAGGCTGCCAATATAAAGAGAATAGCAATGACAACCACTAAACTATTTGCTCTCTCAGGTCTTGGAAGTTTACGTCGTTTCAATTTCAATAATAAATTCCCCAATCCGAATAATGCCATCACAGCAAGGAAGGAAAAGGTATAAACACCTGCAAGCGCAGTCAAATTTCCATTTGTAACGAAAAATACCGAAACGCACAAAATAAAAAAGGTGCTTACTATTCTATAATTGACACCGCGACTGTTTTTCTTTAGAAAGAAGTTGGGCAGAATTCTATCGAGCGTAATTCGTTCTAATAAACCGGAAACGCCAATAAATGAGGTTAAAACTGCGCCGCACAAAACAAGCACTGCATCAACAGAGATAAATAAACTTAACCAACTACCCCCGATTGTTTCTCCTAAAAAAGCAAGAAGCGATTCCTGATGCTCTCCAACAGTAGCAAGTGGCAGGATACATATTATCAACAATGCCAGCAAAGGGTTAAAAAAGCTAACTACTGCCCACATATTGCGAAGTGTTTTTGGAAATACACCAGGTTTTTGTTCTTCCACAAAGTTGGCAGAACTTTCAAAGCCCGATATCCCAAGCATAGCAGCAGCAAAGCCAAAAAACAGTGCTTTTGTTATGCTACCTGCTGTTATGGGAAGTTGCCAGTTCGCATGGAATAACTGAAATCCGTGACCTAAAAGAAACCATCCGCAAGCGACCACCAACAGAACGAGTGTTGCTAAATGAGTAATGAAGATGACAACCGCAACAATTGAAGATTCTTTCGTCCCTAAAATGGTTAATCCGGTAAAAGCCAGTAATACGATCACAGTTGCAACAGTAACATTGAGCGAAAAAAATATCCCCTGAAAATAATGCATCGCTTCACTGGCTGAAATTACAGCGGTAGCCATATAGGATAAAATAGTAAGGGTGGCAGCAAAGGCAGCTAACCTTTTTGTGGATGTATTTAATAATACGTTATAAGCTCCTCCGTTTAACGGAATAGCACCTACAACCTCACCATATATTTTTCTGAAAAAAAACAAAACTACTGCGACAATTAACAAAGAAATCCAGGCAAATTGTCCGGCATACATTATTGTAAGGGCCGAAACATATAAACAGGAAGAACTGATGTCATTTCCACATATTGCGGTGGCCTGTAATTGGTTTAACTTATTTGTAATAGTTTTATCCATCTTAATATTATTATTCTGCCGAATCCTTTTTAATGTTAATGTTGAAAGCAGGCGACTTATAATCTTTTAACAGGTAATTGGAAGGTATGGTTGTCATATTACCATCACGGGCAGCACGATAATGCGGAGAAAGAATTTCAATACCTACTTCATTGCAGCAATCCTGAATGTTTTGATGAAGTTGCGAATAAATTGTTGCTTGTTTATTGGCTTCTTTCGTATAGGCATTTATTTGATAGGAAACATAGAAATCGTCCAGGCTGGTTTGAAGCACAAATGGTTTTGGCTCTTTTAAAAGCATATCTGTCCGATCGGCTGCATTGATCAGCGCCTGATGCATATCCTTCCATGGCACTTCGTAGCCAATTGTAACCGTGGTATGAAGAATTAGGCCATTATCAACTGTATCACTGCTGTAATTAATCGTGTGACTGCTCATTACGGTGGAGTTTGGAATAGAAATGATTTCATTTTTAATGGTTCTGATGCGGGTCACCAGCATCGATTTTTCGATAACATCGCCGACGATTTCACCAATTTTCACACGGTCTCCAATTTTGAATAACCGCATATAAGTAAGTACCAGACCGGCTATGATGTTTGAAAGAGAACCGGCAGATCCAAATGTGAAGAGTACGCCAAGAAAAACCGATACGCCCTGAAACACCTTAGAATCGCTTCCGGGTAAATAGGGGAAAATGACGACCAACATAAAAGCGATCACCATAATCCGGATAATCTGGTAGGTTGGGTTGGCCCAATCGGTATAAAAACCTGGAATAGTTAAATGTCCTTTTTCTACCTCGCTCTTTAAAAAGTCAATTCCTTTCATAACATACTTAAAAACAATCGCAATAACGATTATCGTAATAAGTTTGGGAAGGTAATTCCAAAGTCCTAAAGCAATATTCTTTAAAGGATCTAAAATATAACTCAAAAGGATGCCGGCAAAATTTTCTGACCAGGGGAAAATGCCGAAAAGAATTGGTAATGCGATATATATGAGAATCAATATAATTACCCATTTCAGATAAGTGTTGAATTTTATCAGCGCTTCTACTTGTCTTTTGGCATCAAAAAGCGTATAATTTTTAATTCTGACTCCCTTGATACTTTTTTCCTCCTGATCTTCAATCTTTGTAGCAGTCCATTTGAAAAGTTTCTTCAAATAGGATATCAAAGTTCCTAAAACAATCAAGACAAGTAATGCCATGCCAATTTCTTTGGCTAATGTTGTAAAACTTGTTTCGGATTTATAATTCAGCACAGAATTACAGATAATGTCGTGGCATTTTTTAGCGAACTCTAATTTTGTGGAATTATGCCAGATAGCTTCATCTTCTGATATACTCATAATGATCAATTCGCCAAAAGCCAGATCAATCGTGGTTTCTGCCTCTACTATTTTAAGTGAATCCGGGTTGAAACGTAAATTGGAAGAAAGATTTTTAATTCTCTTTGTGATGGCCTCTGCCCTTTCTTGCGAAGAGAAACTGCCAAGTTTGCTATAAATGGAAAACAAAGTGTCGTTAAGAGATCCATAAACTGGAAATGATATTGCGGTTGATCGCAAGGAATCTATTCTGGCTTTTTTCTCTGCCAAGCGCTTAACATCCTTATTGCTAAGTTCCAACAACTGTTTTTGAAGTTCATTTTTCTTTAAGTTGTCAGTAGTCTTCAACTCCAGAATTTGTTTTTCCAATTCAGTTCTTTTGGTTGAATCAGCAATTCGTTGTAATTCAATTACAGCTTTTTCTTTATTAAAATTCTGTAATAAGGCGCTATTTACACTGTCATTAACATGAGCTGAATTTTTTTTTTGCCCGTACAATGATTGACTAAAAAGTAGTACCAAAATAATAGCAATTTGTTTATAAAATTTTCTCATGTTTTTTTGCTTTAATTTATACAATAACAATTGATTGTGTAATAAGTTTAAATCATAATTTCATAGTTGTACTCTGGTTAAGTGCTGTTTTATACTGCTTGTGGATAATGTAATTCAATAGATGCAACCATCTTCGTCTATTTTTGTCTTGGACACAAACTGCACAAGAAATAAATATACTTAAGAATAATCATTTAATGATCTGTTGATGTTTTTCACCATGTAGGGAACATTTAGTTGTAAAATATTTATTTTATCCAACGAATGCTTTATTTTCAATTCCCTCATATATTACTTTCCGATTCTTCCTCTGGTTGCCTATTACGTTTCTTTCGACTATGGAAAGTTCTATTCGGCAACATCGAAGGTGAGCGCATAGTCAATATGGCGCGTTCTTCCAATTCCTTGCTCCACAATTTTATGGAGTGAGAATAGTCATGGTTTCGCTAATTTTATCGAAAACTTATTTGGCGGTTCATCTGTAAGTTCCTCCCAAGGTACGTGTGACATTTGCAATCTTCTGCCTGTTGGATGGGTTATACACTGACGTTAAAATTTACTCCATCGACCTTCGTCCAAGCTGGCTCCGTTATACGGATCACCTTCAATACATTTGAATGATCCTTTCCCGAAAGCTCGGCAATTTCCAATCTCGTGATGTTGCTTTTTCTAATTTCATTCAGTCGTTTATTTGCAGAATGGAAATTTATAGGCGGTTGAGCTCAAATACTTTCTGATAATCAGTGTTGATTTATTGAAAACCCAGGAGACATTGAGCCGTCATATTAAAAGTTAAAAATGACAGAACCGGGCGGCTAATCCTTTAGCAAAACCTAATTATCGGAATAAATTTCAGTTTATGGAAGCCTATGTTGCATGAATGATAAAAATCAAATATTCTGCCTTACAAGCACAGGGTCGATGGTTCGAACTCATCAGTTCCACTCCAACCCCTGAGAATATCAGGGCTTTGAGTGGGTCAAAATCTCTTTTGATTCAGCGGCAAAATAGAAGAAGTTCATCGAGTATTGCTGCTAAACCATCCGTATTAAAATGTTTTGCATCATGAACAATACGAACCTTAGCATTTACTTTTTCTTCCCAAAGTTTTTTATTTGTCAGCGTATCCGAAGTAAAGGGGTCATTGTCTGAAATAAGGGTTACAATGTTATGATTGCATATTTCCTTTATCTTTTCGTAATCGACAGATATATTAATCCATTGCTCCAACTGCGGCCAGGGTGTGTCAATAGTCCACCAGCCCGCAACACACATCAAACCTCCTATTTTGAGCGACTTATTTTTCTTTTGAAGTTCACTTAAATAAAGAAGTGCGGCCTTGCAACCAACACTATGCCCGACAAAATAGGTATTGGAATCAATTTCATTTTGTGGCAGCCTTCGTTCTATAAATGACAAAAACGTTGTGATGTCCGGGTTGTCCCAGTTTGGTAAGGATAGCGGATTGACAATAACACTTGTATCCCTGATCATTATTTCCTGTTTCGCCCTTTGATACCAGTCGGAATCTTCGTCGCCACTGTACCGGGGGAAAATGTAAATGTGTTTCATCATGTAAATATTGTGTGTGATTACAGACAAAGATAGAGATTTCAAGTCGAATTGCTTCAAATGTATGGTCAGCAAAACTGTCTGTTATAAATTGATCACTGTGAAAATTCACTGGTTGTCAGATTACCTAACAGAGTACAATGAAAAATTGTTTAAGGATTTGGAATGTTGTGTTAACTAAATAATTATCAATCTACTTTGTATATTCTGGTTCCTGAGGACTCTGAAACCAGGGAATTTCAGGGGACGGTTTTTCCTTGTGAAACCAATTGTAACATAAAGGAGTTGTAATAAATTCTTTAAGCGGTTTTTCCCCGTTAGGATTCAGCATCAAGAGATCATTATTACACTTCCAATTGACCATTTTCGATACAGTGTAGGCATTCATCTTTTCATACAGGAGAGCATTCAGCAATCCTAAAACATCCGATAAATGGTTGGATGTTCTTATCCATTCCATCTCCTCCGATCTTGTAAGAATAACCGGCATCCTTTTAACGCCAATGCACTGCAATAAACTATTGGCCGTTGTTATGATCGCAAACGAAAGAAGAAAATTCAACATCAGTCCAGGTTGGTGCATTGAGAATCATTATTTGTAATGAATTAACTGATTTACCTGATTCCATTTCTGATTGTAAGGTAGTAGATAGCCGTTTAATCTCCTCTTTGGGAAGAGGACAAATCAACTTACCTAATTGGTTTTGTTTAAGTTATATTTTCCGTCGCTTTTCTATTTATTACCGCTTTCGGGATTTGATTTATGATAATAGATTACTATATTTATGCAAAATATTACCCTTAATAAATTCTGATATGTTTTTATCAATTTTCCCTTTATGGAGTGAATTGGACCTGATGTCTCAGGTTTACTGGGCTATTACAGTGCCTGCAACGCTCCTTTTCATTTTTCTGTTATTAATAACTGCTTTTGGGTCAGATGTAGACACCGATGTGCAAACCGATTTTGACCATTCATTTGCTGATGGAGACGGCATACCATTCCAATTACTTTCATTGAAAAACATTGTCGGATTTTTTACAATGTTTGGCTGGTCGGGTTTGGGTTTCATCAGTGCCGGTCTGGATTCAGTATTGGTTATTCTCTTTTCGATATTATGTGGATTAACGATGATGGTAGCTATGGCTTCACTATTTTATTTCATGTCAAAGCTGGCTGAAACTGGTAACATGAATATGAAAAAAGCCATTGGTCACATTGGTGAAGTGTATCTTCCTATTCCCGCCAAACGTAATGGCATAGGACAGGTACAACTCAATGTACAAGGAACACTTCGCACCCTTGATGCAATTACCGATGAAGAGGATACTCTTTCAAATTCTTCACTTGTAAAGGTTATAGATGTGATTGATAATCAAGTCCTTTTGGTACGAAAGAATTGAGAATATTTTAAGATTTTGTTGAATAAATAACAATTAATAATTAAATTATTATGGGTAATTATTTTGTAATGATGGTCAGTATTGCTGTCCTGTTTTTGTTTATCATGATTGTAGCTATGCTGAAACGCTACAAACGTTGTCCTTCCGACCGAATATTGGTCGTTTACGGTAAAGTAGGTAAAGGCATCGAAAGTGAATATCGCTCTGCAAAATGCATTCACGGTGGTGCTGCATTTATTTGGCCTGTCATTCAATCCTACCAGTTCCTTGATCTGACACCAATATCTATTGAAATTAACCTGAGAAGTGCGCTGAGCAAGCAAAACATCCGAGTTGATGTTCCTTCCCGCTTTACAGTAGGAATTTCAACTGAAGTGAATGTTATGACTAATGCAGCTGAACGTTTGCTTGGTTTGACACAGGAGACGATAAGCAACCTTGCAAAAGATATTATTTTTGGTCAGTTGCGTTTGGTTGTTGCCACTATGGACATTGAAGAAATTAACAGCAACCGCGATAAATTTCTGGCTGCCGTTTCATCGAATGTTGAAGCCGAACTAAAAAAGATCGGGTTGAAACTGATCAACGTAAACGTGACAGACATTAACGATGAATCGGGATATATTGAAGCTTTGGGTAAGGAAGCTGCTGCAAAAGCCATCAATGATGCAAAAAAGAGCGTGGCTGAAAAAAATCGCGACGGAGAAATTGGTCAGGCAGAAGCGCATCAGGCACAGCGTGTACAAGTAGCCAAGGCCGATGCTGCTGCTGTTGAAGGTGAAAATATAGCTAAAATTACCATTGCCAATTCGGATGCCGACCGCCGTGAAAAACAAGCTGAAGCCAGCCGTAAAGCAGTTGCCGCAGAAAAAGTAACTGAAGCAAAAGCACTGGAAGAAGCCTATGCGGCTGAACAATTAGCTGAAAATGCGCGTGCCTTGCGCGACAAAGCCACTCAAACTGCCAACGTGGTAGTTTCAGCCGAAATAGACAAACAAAAAGTTGAAATCGATGCAGAGGCTATTGCGGAACAAACACGCCGCATGGCGAAAGGTGAAGCAGATGCTATTTTTCTGAGAATGGATGCACAGGCAAGAGGTATTTACGAGATATTGAGTAAAAGGGCTGAAGGTTTCGAACATTTGGTAAAAGCAGCAGGAGACAATTCGAAAGATGCTGTTATGCTGATGATTGCCGATAAACTTCCTGAACTTGTTAAAACACAGGTGGAAGCCATTAAAAATATCAAAATCGATAAAGTAACCGTCTGGGAAACCGGAAATGGCAAAGACGGAAAAACTTCAACCGCCAATTTCATGCAGGGAATGCTGGGAATCTATTCCACCTCTTGACGATATGTTTAAATCGGCTGGACTTGAATTGCCTGATATTCTGAAAGGAAGCCAAAAAGTCAATCTTCCGGCGGACGATGTAAAATCGGAAATAAAGTCATAAAAGAGACAACGTAAATTTAAGATAAAAGCCGTTTCCTGAAGAGGGAGTGGCTTTATTTATGCGATAGTTAAAGCAAAGGATTTAATTTTACACGTATTATTCTACAAAAAATTTGTACCCAGATCATTTGATCCAGAATCAATTCACCGGTCATAAACGCCGGCAAATGGTAATGGTCTGGATTTATATTGCAAGTACACCAGGTATGGTTTATTCTTATTTGACCATTCGTAGTATACGTCCGCAATCACGAGGCATCTATGAAACTGAATGGGTTTCCGATAGGCTTGTTTCAAAAATATTGCATTAGATCCATTTTAACCTGGATCGTTACTGCCATTTTTATCCCCTTCAGATATGGCATGAATGAGGTTCAAAGGTTAGTGCGCAAAGAATGGGCTCATCCCGAATTGAAAACTTGTATAAGGTGCGGATCTTCGTAAGTGATCACATAGGTCTCATCGCCTCCTGAAACAGCTTACAATTTGGAATTTCAATTGAGGTTGTACCGAGTTTGGCACTAAATCTGGGCTCAATCCGCTGAAGGTTAATTGTCAATAAAAATATTTGCACAAGGTTATATTTAAATCAAATGCATGATTGTAATATATTCAAATAACGGAAAATACTCCGATTTTTTTGTATTGACCTAAAATATTAATAAGCGCTTAGATGCAAAGATCAATTTTCTGAAATATTTCAACTTGCCGTATTATCCTTAAAAGACTTAGCCAATAAAAGAAGGATAGTTTAGTGCGGATGAAATGAAGATTGTTGCACTAAACTATTTTTTTCAGAGGTGTATTTATTTAAAAGTTCTTCGGCTTCAAGGTAGGTTTTAGCAACTCTGGAAGTTTTAAATGGCTTAAATTGGTGTTTTGGACTATCAAGGCCAATGTAATATTTTGGTGATTCTATTCCTTCTTCGGACAAAAGATCAATCAATCTGTTTTCTGTGTAATCATATGAAAATTCTTCCGATCTGTCTATGACAAATTCGATTTCAGGTATGCCATTGGGAATTTTGTAATACTTTTGATAGATGACATAGACTTTGTTATCTGACCCGCCAAAGTAGAGTGCGCAATGAGGTGTCGGCAAATAAGTATTGAAAGCTCTCCAAATAAGTTTTGCATTTTTCATATTTCTTGTTTTAAATATTTAGTAAACAAATAATAATGATGCCAAATATGTAAAATAATACTTACATACGGCAAATAAATATCTTACATATTTAATATTTATACTTTTTTAACTGATGAATGGATCAGGATTCAGCAAGATGAAATATTTAATGAGATGATTGGATGCAGTACTAATTTTACAACAAACTCAGTTCCGGGTAATCAGCCTTCTCAATACTTTGGGGAACATTACGATTGTATTTTCAGCTGTTTACGTTCTGCTAAACAGTGAAGATGATGATCATGTCAGATTCCGGAAAGGGTCTTTTGAGTTCATTTATTTGTGCGGTTGTCAGATTGGTTTGATCCATTTCGTTTTCGTCTTCCAGTGAAAAGAGGTCACCGCTTTTGGTATGAATAAAGTAGGGATACTTCACTTTATTCAGGTTGCGCCACTCATAGAAACCGTTAATTCCAAGTAAACAACGCTTTGTGGTAATGCTGTTACGAAAGGAGGGTTTTTCAAAAATAGTTTCGCCAACAGCATTTAACGTCATATTCTGGATGTTTTTGGCTGCTGTGTGATCCTTTATCCAGAAAGGAATAAGTCCCCATTCATAGAGAAATATACCGTCATGTTTAACGATGGGTAATTGTGGATGGATGAAACCGCTCACAAAATAATTAGGTGTCCAATTCATCCTGGAAGGCTTGTCTGATCGCATTATCAGCCAATACTTCTTTGTATCGTTCTGCATATTTCAGCTGCTTCTTTTCCATGTAAGCAAGGTTATAGCACATGATCCTTATTTTTAATAATCCATTTGGCGTAATGTTTTTGCAGTCTTTGGAAGGCTGCAATTAACCATTGTTTATGCATACGACAAAATGAAATATTCGTTTCTTTTTCCGGTGCATTTGTATTCCAAGAGGCATTAAAAAATCATCAGTTATTCATAAAATTAAATAATCTATCAATATAAATTTCAGCAAACTAAGAGTTATTTAGGTAGATTATAAATAGCATAAAAAAATATTTATTCTGAAACTTTTCTCTTTAACTGTCCGTTTATGTTAAAGTGGGTTTCCATTTATGGATGGACTTACATAAACCAGTTAATAAATAATGAAAATTCCGAGGTGGACCTCCTTCAATTAAAAGCACATAAATTATGAAAAATAGATCTTTCATAAAAGACACGCAACCAACAGAAGCTGATATTCTTAAATTAGTACATGAACTTGAGGTGCATCAGATAGAACTGGAAATACAAAACCAGGAACTAAAGGCGGCACGATCTGTTGCACAAGATGTTACAGACAGCTATACTGATTTATACGATTTTGCCCCTTTGGGCTATTTCACGCTTTCCAAGGAAGGTAAAATCATCGGAACAAATATTTGTGGTTCTCAAATGCTCGGTAAAGATCGTTCTGTAATAAATGCTAGCTGGTTTGGTTATTTTGTTTCTGTCCAATCTAAACCAATATTTAATAATTTTCTCAAACAAATATTTGATAGTAAAACCAAAGAAACATGCGAAGTATCACTCTCCATTCAACGCGGTTTCCAAATTGATGTTCAACTTACCGGTACCATTTCCGGAAATGGAAATCATTGTCTGGTTATTGCTATTGATATAACAGACCATAAACTGTCAGAAAAAAAAATACAGCTATCAGAAACACGCTATCGTCGTCTTTTTGAATCAGCTAAAGACGGAATTCTTATCCTGGATGCAGAATCCGGAATGATTACTGAAGTAAATCCATTTTTGATTGATTTGTTGGGCTACACAAAAGAAACATTTATCGATAAAGAAATTTGGGAAATTGGATTTTTCAAAGATATTGCCGCCAACAAGGATAAGTTTTTGGAATTGCAGCAAATGCGCTATGTCCGGTATGATGACTTGCCGCTCGAAACTTTTGATGGGCGAATTATCAATGTCGAGTTTGTCAGCAATGTTTATTTAGAAGGTAAAAAAGAGGTGATTCAATGTAATATACGGGATATTACTAGTCGCAAACAGATTGAAGCTGAAATACAGCTTAAAAATGAGGATCTTCAGAGAATCAACGCTGAGAAAGACAAATTCTTTTCCATCATTGCCCATGACCTTCGGGGCCCGTTTAGTGCATTTTTTGCGTTGACTGAATTATTGGCTGAAGGATTTTTATCTATGCCACAAGATGAAGTTCAAAAAATGGCCGTGTTAATGCGAAATTCTGCCGGCAATCTTTTCAGCTTGCTTGAAAATCTATTAATGTGGTCACGTATGCAAAGAGGCTTAGACATGTTTGTACCCGAATCACACTTACTAATGCCAAAAATTTCTAAAATTTTGGTTCTAG
>Ga0209585_10000153_pt1 | contig 26659 bp, 24 predicted proteins | sample NGEPerone_FD_185491 | JGI IMG/M metagenome (GOLD analysis project Ga0209585, IMG submission 185491) | Arctic peat soil microbial communities from the Barrow Environmental Observatory site, Barrow, Alaska, USA - NGEE Permafrost154B-one... | ecosystem: Environmental > Terrestrial > Soil >... | reverse complement strand
CTAATGCCTAGCTCCCCGGCAAATTCTTTCGGTGATCCGGTATTTGCCGATTTGATCATCCTGTTTATCTTCTTAATTCTTTCCAATTGGTGAATCATCTTCATGGCTGTTAAATATTTAGGTTAGTTATTAAATCATGATGTTGCAGGTTCCGAAATTGTGGCAGTTGTTTTTGCCACATCTGAAAATACCGCCCTTTGGTTTCCCATAAGTGGGTGTGGCTTCCCTCTTCAATCAACTGCCCGTTTTCGAGTACGGTAATTTTATCTGCATTTACAACTGTACTCAGACGATGTGCAATAACGATTACTGTTTTTCCTTCCGCTTTCATTTGGTTAATCGTCTCCTGAACAAAGTATTCCGACTCTGAATCGAGTGATGAGGTGGCTTCGTCGAATACTAAAATTTCAGGGTTTCGGTAGAGCGCCCTGGCGATTGCAATCCGTTGTTTTTGACCTCCGGAAAGCGTTGCACCATGTTCGCCGATCCATGTATTAAGTCCTCCCGGCATTTTTTCAATAAAACTGAGCATTCCTAACGACTTGCATATTTCAAGGATGCGTTCAATGTTTGGGTGAAACTCGCCGACTGCTATATTATCAACAATGTTTCCTGCAAACAGATCAAGCTTTTGGGGTACTACTCCTACAATACTCCGGAGGCTTCCGGAAGTGATATGGGCAATGTTATATCCTCCGATTGAGATGGCGCCCTCATTTAATGGATAGAGCTTCTGTATCAGTGCAACCAGCGTCGTTTTGCCTGATCCGCTTTCGCCAATTATGGCTGTGATTTGCCCCTTTCCAATCGTAAGATTAAATTTATTGAATACTTCGGTTCGGGTTCCATAACTAAAGGAGATATCATTGAAGATGATCTCCCCGGCCTTTTCCGGAGTCAGATCCATTTTGTTCTCTTCCTCTTCGCGCTCAAGATCCATAATCTCGAAAAGCCGGTCGGCAGCAATCAGCGCATTTTGTATGGACTTGTTCATGCCGATAAGGCTTGCTGCCGGTGCTGTGAAATATCCTAGCAGTGCATAAAACGAAAGCAGTTCACCCGGTGTAATTGTATTGTCAACCACAAAGTAACAGCCAATCCAAAGGAGTAGGATGGTGTATAAACGACTCAGAAATTCGGTACTCGTTCCAGTGAAAATTGCGTTCAATCCCGATTTGTAAACTGTCCGAAGCAGTTCGACGAATCGCAGTTCAGTTTTCATATTCGAATATGATTCAAGTCCAAACTCTTTAATTGTCCTTACCGAATTCAGCGATTCTACCAATTGGCTTTCCAGCTCGGCTGAATTCTCCATTAATTTTCGTTCACGTTTCTTGTTCAGCCTGTTAGTAATGTTGTAAACAATCGCATAAAAAGGGATGATGGTTAATATGATCACCGCAAGTTTCCAACTGTATAAAAACATCAACGCAAATGAAAAGAAAACAATAAACAGATTGACCAGCAGCGATATTGCGGTGTCGTTAATAAATGCCCTGATTTTTACGGCGTCGTTGATCCTTGAGATAATTTCACCCACGCGCATCGTGTCGAAAAACCGTTGCGGCAGCGTAAGAAGATGTTTGTAATAGCCGAGTATCAACCGTAAATCGATTTTCTGCCCGGTTTTCATGATAAATACGCTTTTTACAGTGCCAATATAAAGTTGAACCAAGAGAAGCGTTATCATTCCTACACTTAGCAGGTTGAGCAGTTTCATATTGTGGTCGACCAGCACATAGTCGGTTATTTTCTGAATGTAAATTGAAGTTGATAGCCCCAAAACGGTGTAAAGAACTGCGCCGAATAGTGACTGTACCAATATGGCATGGTGTGGCTTTAATAAAAAGATGAAACGCTGAATGTTTGATATTTTTTCATTGTGGGGAACAAAATTATTATCTGGTGCCAGCAATATCAAAACACCGCTCCACATTTCGGCAAATGCCTCCGTCGTCACCTTGTGCATGATGCCATCGGCAGGATCCATATATTCTGCACTGCCATCTTTAATGCGGAACAACACAACGTAATGCTGCAGAATTTTTTTCACGATAACATGCGCAATGGCCGGGAGGGGGACATTGACCAATGCCTCGACATTTCCTTTAACTCCTTTGGCTGAGAACCCCATTTTCTCGGCTGCTTTTATCATTCCCCAGGCATTGGTTCCTTTCTGATCAGTTCCGGCAATCTGACGGATTCGCGAAACCGGGATTCCCAATTTGTAATGTGCTGCAATCGAAGCAAGGCAAGCCGCCCCGCAATCAGTGATGTCGTGTTGTTTAACCTTAACGTTCATTTTCAGTAATTTTAGGGTTAAGCCAATTGTCAGTTTTGTCGTAGAGTAACTGGAGCAGACTGCGTTTCGTGATCATAAAACGTCCGGTTAAGGTCATCCCTTTTTTAAGGTATCCTTTATACCCGTTCTTTAATGAAAGATAGTTTTGACCAATACTGCACCTCACTTTAAAGTAGGGCTGGTTATTGATGTTAATTACGCTGTTCGATAATTCGGTTACTTTTCCGGTACCCAAACCCCACTGATTGTAATTGAAAGAATGAATCTGGAAACTGACATCCATATCCTGACGGATCAGTCCGATCTCCGATGGGCTGATGTAGCATTCGATCAGCAAAGCGTTGTTGGGTGATATACGTGCAATCTGCTGGTTTGGGACGATGAAATTACCTTCCATAATCCCTGAGTAAGCAGTGATTGTTCCTGATATAGGAGCTGTAATAATGTATTGATGTTTATCGCGTTGCAGCTGTTCTATATTTGATTTTAACCCCTCGATTTTTGATCTGAGTTCCGTAAATCTTGTTTGCCAGGCCAGTTTTTGCTGTTCGCAGATATTGTTGTAACGGCTTATTTCATATTCGTGGTTGTTCTTTTTTTCTTCATATTCCATTTTCGGAATCACTTTTTTTTCGAATAATGTCTCCGCAAGCAAAAATTCTTTTTCAGCCTGCGACATTTTGATTTTCTGTTCATCCAACTTTCCCTGAAAGCCGGATGATTCTTGTCTGTATAAGGTCGAGGATAATTGAAGATGAGGACGATTGAGTAATATGTCAAGGTCGCTGAGATGAATGTTTACCTCCTTAACCTGAAGTGTATATAAATTAATCTGTTCATCCGTCTTTTGGGTGCTAATCACAAGAAGGGTATCACCCTGTACGACACTCGCGTTTTCGAAAATATTGGCGCGTATAACTTCTCCGTAAACAGCGGGCAGAAGGATGTTGTCATCATAACGGGATCGGATTACACCATTACTTTGAGTAGTAATGTCAACGGTTATTATAGGTAAAAGGAATAAAGCGGTAAACAGCATCAACAGCAAAACAAGATATACAACTCTACTTGTAGAGTGATGCTCGATAAAATAATTTTCAGCACTGTTCCGGATTATTTCTGGTGGGAAAAATTGTTTCATAACTTATTGTTTTTGAAATAAAACATTGAAGCAGACCAAATTTTTGAATGGCCGGTTTCCCAAATCGAAGCTGAAATCTGATGAGGTTGTTCTTTACAAATCTTAAGAGAGTGTCATAAGCAAGGATTTTAAAGGTTTTTTAAAGTATGAAGGTGTTGATTTTATTTTCAATAAATATACGAAAATTTAATTTTAAAAATTGGATTATTTAGAATTATTTTTTCATAACTACTTATTCTTTAGTTCTCACTGCGATTATTATTATATCCGGATTCCAATTTATAATTTACAATGGTATTTTATCTATTAAGTATAAATCCGGGTTAATTGCACTTTAATTTTAAATATGTTAGCCGTAAAAATAACTACCCGTTTGAAGTCTTTAGATTCATTGGGCAAGTTTATAAATGGGTTATTATTATATGCTAAATATATTCCGAAAGAGTTAGCTGTTTTTCAATTTGAATTATGTTCTTAAGGCTTCCGGTTTTCTATTAGGAAAAGGAATTTTCGCTACCTGCCATTTAGGTTTTGAGTGCATAGGATGCAAATTGGCTGATATATCCTATTTTTTAAAAATAAAATAGGCCGCAAGCACCAGGAAACAAAATCCGATCAGGTGGATCATCCGGAAGGTTTCTGTTTCAAAGACCACGAGCGAAAAAATCACAAATACGGAGAGGGTGATCACTGCCTGGATTACTTCACTTCAACTCGTTTGCAACGGGTTAAACTTTAGGCCGTTTATGACAATAAAAGTCCACAATTTCAATTTTAATTCGAAGATGATTTACAAAGTTTAATACAACCAAATTATCGATTGAATATTGGTGAAGGCTTTTACAAACATGGGAATTTTGAATGATTACTTTCCACCGTTTAAAATATATCCATCCGAAAGTGTTGCAAGAAATTCAACGATCGCTGATTCTTCGTCAGAACTAAGGCCGAGGTTGCCTGTTTCAACTTTGTTGATATTCTCCGGAACTTCAGGTTTTGGCCAGCTGTTTACACCAACCTTTGGATCGGGAAGTGTTTCAGATGATGGCAACACGTCACGGGTATTATAGAAATGAATCACCGCTTCAAGGCTTTTGAAATATCCATTGTGTCCATATGCTTTAACAAATCCTTCGGAGGGGCGCTTGGCGACATTCCGGACTGTCGGTACCTGGTGTTTGCCAAGGTTTTCATCTGCAAACATCGCGTACTGAGGCAGATTTTTTATAAATTCCTTCAAACCCTGATCAATCCATTTTGCCCCGTCGCGGTTGATGGTTGTATCCATTGAATACCATTGGTTTTGAGGATTTGCCGGCATTCCCAGGTTTTCAAATCTGAAATCGGTAAACAGCGGCAATGATCCGTCTGATTCAAGGGCGCTTGAATGGCACTGCGCGCATTTTGCTTTTCCATTGAATAGCTCAAGCCCTTTCATTTCTTTATCCGTCAGTTTTACTTCTCCTTTCAGGTAGAAATCAAACTTTGAAGAAAACTGGTTTACTCTGTCAGAGTTTTCAAAAGCTGCAATGGCAATACCGATTATCCCGAACTGAAGATTTACATCATCGCTTTTACTGATATCCTTTATACCCCAGATATCTTCTCCAACCTTGTTAAAGAGTGAAACATATCCCGTTTTGCATACTTTTTCAATGAGGATCCTGGCGCTTGCAATATTTTGTTCCACCGGATTCAGGAAAGGACCTTGCGCCTGGTCGGCTGCAGGATTTCCAAGGTGGTACCCGGTTGCCCGTCCATCCCAGAAATTACCTCCCTCAAACTGAATATGACCGTTTTCAGCGACTGCGCGAAAAACAGGACTGTATGTAGCGTAGGCAGCACTGTTCGGTTTTCGGTTTCCAAACCGTTGATGCATAGCTCCGGGGTAAACGCCCCCCATTTTATTTACACCTTCATTAGGGCCTGTCCACCCCACCTCCGGACCATGACAGGAAGCGCACGATTGTCCCTCCGGATCGGAAAGGGTTTTATCAAAAAATAGTTTCTCGCCGAATTGTTGTAAATCATTATTTGTTAACAGATAGCTTAAACCAGGTGTATCAGGTTGTTTAGGAGATGTGCGCTCCTCGCATTGGACACATGTCAAAACCAGAAGGATGATTGCAACACTAAAACCTGCCTGGTATAGCCTTGAATTATTTTTCATATGAACCTCCCTATCTATTAATGATTGACGATTATTGCGAACAGGTATTCTTTCGTAAACCTTTTGGAATTACTAAATTAAAGAAAAATTTAAGATTTTGTAATGTTTTTGTTTTTTTTATTGAAAACGTTCGTTTGGCTGTTATTCAGGCGGGGACTTTAATCTGAATAACCCAGGGTCAGAAATGGAAAACAGGTTAAGGCGCATCTGCACATGTAATTTTAAAAATACGCTGCGCCGCAAATAACATCGTTTGATTTACTACTTCTTAAAAATAAAATAGACTGCCAGCACCAGGAAACAAAATCCGATCAGGTGGTTCATCCGGAAGGTTTCTGTTTTAAAGACCACGAGCGAAAATATCACAAATACGGAGAGGGTGATCACCTCCTGGATTACTTTTAACTCCATCAGTGAGAAGGGTCCATCGTTTCCCTGGAACCCGATCCGGTTGGCAGGTACCTGGAAACAGTACTCAAAAAATGCAATCGCCCAGCTGATCAGTATAATGGCCACAAGTCCCAGTGTTTCGGACCACTTCATCTCTTTGAATTTCAAATGACCGTACCAGGCAACGGTCATAAAAGTGTTGGACAGTATCAAAAGTCCAATCGTATATAAGCCTTTCATTATTAATGCAATAATTCTAACCAACAAAATAATGATGCCCCACAGGGGAATCAGCGTGCAAAAGTATAAATTTGAGGGTAGTAAAGCGTTCCAAATACAGGCAGCGCTGTTGTTTTGACTATTTTTAAACGATAATTAATACTAAATCCGATTATGAACCACAAAGCCATCCCGATCCCATTGGAAATTCAAATAGGGCAGGAGCTGTACCAACAGATCCAGGGACATAGTTTCAAGGTGAACGAGAAACTGGCTCCGCGGCTTTACGAAAGCTTTCTGGATGTCAAACAAAGGCTCGGATTCGATGAGCCGGTGGAGTTTTACATTACGAATAATCCAGAGCTGAATGCATTTGCGGTCTCGCGGCTCGAAGAGGACGAGAGCCATATTATCAATATCAACTCAGGACTCATTGATAAAGTGGATGATGATGAGCTCAAATTTATTGTGGGCCACGAAATTGGCCACCTGATTAGTAACAATGCCAATATCGCTCAGCTGTTGAACTTTGTTTTTCAGGACCAGTCACAGTCGCCGCTGATGATGCAGCATAAAATTGCGGTCTGGGATAAACTCTCGGAGCTCACGGCTGACAGGTTTGGATTCATCGCCTGCGGCAGGTTAGACAAGGTGCTCTCCTGTTTCTTTAAAATGGCTTCCGGCCTCAGCGTTGAGCGGCTTAATTTCGATCCGAAGGCTTTCAGTCTGGAGAACGAGGAGATTCTGAAATATTTCAAGGAGACAGGTTCAGGCAATCTGTTGTCGCACCCGATCAACCCCATCCGGATCAAGGCGGTCGAGTTGTTCGAAACCTCTGATTTGTACCGGAAACTCCTGGCGGGTGCCGAGCTTACGGAAGATAAAAAGCTGGATAAACAAGTGTCGGAGTTGATCCAAAGCCTGATGGTGATCAGTAATTCACCGGTTAATTTTCATCGCATCAGTTTTATCGCTTCAGCAGGTTTAATCGTTGCCGGAATTGATAAGGCGATTGAACCGGATGAGTATAAAAAAATTATCAACGAGCTTTCGGCTTTTACTGTTTTTCCAAAACAGACGCTTAAACAGATGATTGATGACAACAAAATGGAGGAGTTTTTTGAGAATTCGATAAAAGCGCTGCTGGAGATTAACCCGGGTGAGAAAAATATGATGCTGGAATATATGATCAACATCATTATTGCCGACAGCACCATTTCGGAAGGTGAGCTCAATTTTATTTTCGATTTTGGCGAAAAACTGGGCTTCGAACGGAAAGAGATTGCGCAAATCTTTGCCAGCTCAATCCAGGAGCAGTTTATTCCAAATATCTATCTGTGATTGGATTACGGCAAGAGTAAAGTGCTGTAAAACGTAAGCGTTTTATTCCGGTATTAAATTAGATTTTCTGAATTTTTGTGGCATTATTTTTTACTTTTTGGAGAGCCTAAAATAGGTCTAAATATTAATGCACATTACTTAAATGGGTCTATAGATTCGCCTGTTAAAAATAACGTTTGGCTGAGCTGAATTAAACCTTTTGATTTGAGGACAATCCAAAGGGAAATTACAGTGAAGTTAAAAAAACGAATTTTAATAATTAAAAAGATGAAAGCAAAAATTTTATGTCTGGTATTACTGATGGGTTTGTCGGTTGCAGCTTTTGCACAAAAGACAGAGAATAGTTCTAAAAATTCAATGCGCGGACAAGATCACTCGCTAATGATGCAGGATGGGAATAGAGGACCAGCCAATGGTATGAACCTCACGGATGCACAAAAAGATGCGTTTAAGAAAAGCATGATGGACATGCAAAAACAGATACAGCCTCTTCGCAATGAGCTTGGCGAAGTCAAAGCGCATCAAAAAACCTTGATGACAGCTGAAAAAACCGATCTTTCAGCCATCAATAAAAACATCGAAAAAATCGGGGCAATTCGCGTCGAAATTGCCAAGATACAAGCCAAATGTCACCTCGATATGCGCGCTCAGCTTACTGACGATCAAAAGCTGAAGTTCGATATGATGAAAGGAAAAATGGGACATGGAAACGGTTTTAAAGGTATGAAACACGGTCGTGGTATGCGTGGTTAGCATCCTATGATTTAAATTAATTATTGTTTACAGGAATGGACTGCCGCGAAAATTATTTTTCACGGCAGTTTTTTTGTTTAAATATTTTTCGCTTTTGTTTGAATGATTGGGTTGGATTTCAGTCGATTCCTATTGCCTGTTGAATTCTTCTTTTTTTACTTTAACCTTTTAACCTTTTCTGTCTGAATTTTTAACGTACAATCTGTTGTATATTCGCAGGTTAATTTTTTTCAATGAGATTTTCAACTATAGCCTATTCTTGTATCCTTGTATTTTGCTTTTCAGTTGCAAGGGCTGATGCTCCCGATCTTTCTTCCCGGTTACTTTCGTTGCCGCCTCATCGTGTGATCCGTTCCTGTTGCGCTTTTGGATCAGATTTGCGTGTGATGATGGTCCCCATCCTTAAATATACTGATATCACTAGTGTTGATCAGCTGGGTCCTCACAGTTATCTTGGAAACGATGGCGAAGGAAATGGAATCATTTATACCCAACGTGGCGGATTTGTCGATGTGGGACACCTGCGTGATCAGGCTGACTGGACAGCATACCTGTATTCGAGGATTGTACTTGCGCGACAAACAGGAAGTCTCACGATGCATCTGGGTCGTGAAGGAGGCTTAAAACAATTGAATCTTTACATTCCTGCCAATTTAAGTTCTGATGACGCGCTTCAATTAGCAGGTCGCATCGCGTATGATCTCTCCATCTGGCATGAAATTGCTACCTGGTACGGCAGCTCAACAATTCCATTTGTACCCGAGCGGTACTCCAGTTTTTCGATCGAAGATCCTTACTCGAATCTTTTGGGTATTACAATTGGTATTGCGGCGATTAAAAGTGGTTTACCTTACGAAGAGGCAATGACCAAACTGATTGGAAATACGATGGAAACGCTATGTGCTGTTGTATCTCAGAATGAGACTTATGATGCGATGGAGGCTGTCAGAAATCTATGGTGGTCGCGCGATAAGCATTTGCCAAGTCGCGATGTTCTGATTAAGCGTCAACTGTGGGTTTATTCCTGCCTCGAACCATGGCGGGTTCCGGGTTGGAATCAAAATAACCTGGCATCATATGACTTAATTGTGCCCGAAATGACGATGGATGGCCAGCCACTTTCCAACTTCTATGAGCTTGACTTTAAATTAAACTACAAATTTCCGTTAAAAGAGATTTTTGCATCAAAGACGGGCCGAACAGTGACACAGGCAGATTTCGGTCAGCTAATTACACATATTGCCAGGGATATTGATTTGGGGAAATAATCCTAAATAATATTGAGACGCAATTGTTAGAAATATCGTCCAGAACCGACTTTGATTCTTCTGACTTTAGCCATTCATTCTGACCGGGAAATCAGGTCCCAAAACCGGAATTCCACGAAACCCATTAATTAATCGTATCTTTGCCATATAATTCATTACAGTAGATTCATTTTTGAATACAAAAATGATTGCTGTCTAAAAATCATTCATGCCATTTAAGTCATTAGAAATTATTGAACCAATTCTTCAATCACTTATCGAAGAAGGTTATTCCACCCCAACTCCCATTCAAGCACAGGCAATTCCAATTGTATTAGACGGGAAAGATTTATTAGGGTGCGCTCAAACAGGAACCGGAAAAACAGCAGCATTTGCAATTCCAATTCTTCAACTTTTAAGCAACAGTCAATCTTACGATAAACGGAAGAAGATCAGAAGTCTGATCCTTACTCCGACACGAGAACTTGCCATTCAGATCGGTGAAAGCTTTAAAAATTACGGAAGGCATACAAAACTTAACTACACGGTAATATTCGGCGGCGTCAGCCAGTTTTCGCAAACACAAGCATTGCAACGCGGCGTTGATATCCTGGTTGCAACTCCGGGAAGATTGCTCGATTTGATGAACCAGGGATTTATTTCTCTGAGAGATATCGAGATCTTTGTTTTGGACGAAGCTGATTGTATGTTGGACATGGGTTTTATTCACGACGTTAAAAAGGTACTGGCTGCCCTTCCGCGTTCACGCCAATCGCTCTTTTTCTCGGCAACAATGCCCCCTGAAATTGTAAAACTGGCCGATACGATTTGTAAAAATCCATCACAAGTAACGATCACACCAGGTCAGCCGACTGTCGATATTATCGAACAGTTTGTTTACTTCGTAGACAAAGGAAACAAAAGCGCCCTTTTGATGGATGTATTGGCCGACAAAAAGATTAAATCAGCATTGGTGTTTACACGCACAAAGCATGGCGCCGATAAGGTGGTCAAAGATTTGCTGCGTCACGATATCAAAGCTGAAGCGATCCATGGAAATAAGGCACAGAATGCCCGTCAAAGAGCATTGGCCAATTTTAAAGATCAAACAACAAGGGTTTTGGTAGCGACTGATATTGCCGCTCGCGGAATCGATGTGGATGATATGGAGTTTGTAATCAATTACGAAATGCCTAATATTTCAGAAACATACGTTCACAGGATTGGTCGCACGGGACGCGCAGGCGCCAACGGGACCGCTTACTCGTTCTGTGATGCAGAGGAAAAAGCTTATCTGAAAGACATTGAGAAACTGATCAGGAAAAGGATTCCGGTGATTGAAAATCATGCCTATCCCTTGATTGATCATCATCCCGTTAAAGCGCCAAAACAACAGCAACGTTCGCAAAGGTCAAATTTTGCACGTCCAAAACCGGAAGGTGTTGGCGACCGCAGACGATTGGTCCGCAATCCACGGTAATTTAAGCCTAAATATAAAATAGAAACCCCGAAACAAGTCAAACTGTTCCGGGGTTTCTGTTTAATTGGCAGCAAGCTGTTGGTTGCCAACAGCCAATTACAATCTCATCCTTTACTTGGGTAAACCATAAGTATCCATCACATAGTCGACATCTTTGTCGCCGCGTCCGCTCAGGTTAACAAGAATCGATTGTCTTGGATTCTCTTTGGCAAGTTTAAGTGCATAAGCAACTGCATGCGCACTTTCCAAAGCCGGAATAATTCCTTCCAGACGACTTAATTCGTAAAAAGCATCAATGGTTTCGTCATCGGTAGCAGTTTCGTAAGAAACCCTTTTCCAGTCTTTTAACATACTATGTTCTGGTCCGACACCCGGATAGTCCAATCCGCTTGCAACCGAATATACCGGTGACGGTTCACCTTTTTCGTCCTGAAGCAGGTAACATTTGAACCCATGGATCATTCCAGGGGTACCAAGAGACATTGTTGCCGCGTGATCACCCAAATTGAGAGAACGACCTGCTGGTTCTATACCATATAATTTACACTCTTCGTCGCCGAGAAAAGCCGAAAAAATCCCCATTGCATTACTGCCACCGCCAACACAGGCAACGACATTATCAGGAAGCTCTCCTGTCATTTCGAAGAATTGTTCTTTGGCTTCAATACCTACCACGCGCTGAAAATCGCGCACCATCATTGGAAAAGGGTGGGGTCCCACAACCGATCCAATGCAATAAATGCTGTTTTCAGGATCCTGCATATAAGCTCCGAAAGCTGAATCGACCGCCTCTTTTAATGTTTTCAGACCAAATGATACAGGTACCACTTTAGCGCCTAAAATTTGCATCCTCACAACGTTTGGATGTTCTTTGATGATATCCACCTCACCCATATGGATTTCGCACTCCAGACCAAAATAGGCAGCTGCTGTTGCAAGTGCAACACCATGCTGTCCGGCACCTGTTTCGGCAATCAGTTTTTTCTTACCAAGGTATTTGGCCAGCAAAGCTTCTCCCATGCAATGGTTTAGCTTGTGGGCGCCCGTGTGGTTTAAATCTTCGCGTTTCAGGTAGATCCGACCGCCATATTTTGTTGATAATCTGTTACAATAATACACAGGAGTTGGCCTTCCCTGGTAATGTTTACGGATGCTCCGTAATTCAGAAATGAAATGGTGCGATTTACTGATCGAATAATAAGCGTCTGTAATCTTCTCCATTTCCTTCTGAAGATTGGGAGGGATAAAGCTTCCACCGTATGCTTCAAAAAAACCTTCAGGATTCGGATAATTCTTAAAATAGTTTGTAGTCATATGTTTATGTTGTTGGTAAATAAAGTATTGTGATTAATTATTGTTCGTTTTTGAAAATTAAGTCCCGGTTTAAATAAGATTTGATCTACCCGAGTGTCAAAATTAAAAAAAGGATCTTTAAATTCAGGAATTGCTTCTAAAAACTTGATAAATATTTCGTTTCCTTTTGATCAGATTTGATTTGAAAACGGCCTTATTTCTTACAAATTGAAAGGAAAAGTGGTATATGTGCATACCTGGCTATCATTAGTCGACTTCTTATTTTGTCGGGAATGCGATTATTTGAAGTTTACGGGTAAAAAAACCTCCACTGTCAAAAGTTGGAGGTTTTTCAAATAAATTCTATATTTCTGATCAACAAACCAAAAAGTAAATTTTTATTTTTCAACAAGTACATTGATCCGGTTATCCGACGCCTCGACTAATCCGCCACTAATCTCGAAAAAGGTGATTACGCCTTTTGTATCTTTAACCTTTATTTTGCCTTTGGACAACGTCGAAATAATAGGCGCGTGATTATCCATAATTTCAAACGACCCCAGTGTTCCCGGTAGTTTAACAATTGTAATTTCCCCGGCATAAAGCATTTTTTCCGGCGAAATAATTTCAAGGTATATCATTTCGTTTTAAATTACCTGATTGGTTTTTGTGATTTACTTTGATTCTGCAAGCAATCTTTCCCCTTTTTCAATGGCCTCGTCTATTGTCCCTACCATACTAAAAGCAGTTTCGGGATATTGGTCAACTTTTCCTTCAATGATCGCATTAAAACCTTTAATGGTATCTTCAATGGAGACCCAGACACCTTTCATTCCAGTGAATTGCTCTGCAACAAAGAAAGGTTGCGATAAGAAACGTTGAACACGACGTGCCCTGGAAACAATCAATTTATCGGTTTCCGATAATTCATCCATCCCAAGAATCGCGATAATATCCTGTAATTCGCGGTAGCGCTGCAAAAGCTCTTTTACACGTTGTGCTGTATCATAATGCTCTTTCCCTACAATTTCGGGTGTCAAAATCCTGGATGTAGAATCAAGCGGATCGACCGCCGGGTAGATACCCATTTCTGAGATCTTCCTATTTAAAACTGTAGTGGCATCAAGATGGGCAAAAGTAGTCGCAGGAGCAGGGTCCGTTAAATCATCTGCCGGGACATATACTGCCTGTACAGATGTAATTGAGCCATATTTGGTTGAAGTAATTCTTTCCTGTAATAAGCCCATTTCGGTGGCAAGTGTAGGTTGGTAACCTACCGCCGATGGCATACGACCAAGTAATGCGGAAACCTCGGAACCGGCCTGCGTAAACCTGAAAATATTATCAACAAAGAAAAGAATATCGTTCCCTTTCCCTTTTTTATCGCCATCACGGAAGTATTCTGCTACTGCAAGCCCTGAGAGTGCTACCCTTGCGCGAGCACCAGGAGGTTCGTTCATCTGGCCAAAAACCAGTGTAGCTTTCGATTTGGCGAGTTCTTCACGATCGACAAGGCTAAGATCCCAACCGCCTTTCAACATATCTTCCTTGAAAGCTTCTCCATAACGGATAACACCCGATTCTATCATTTCACGAAGCAGGTCATTACCTTCGCGTGTCCTTTCACCAACACCGGCAAAAACCGATTGTCCGTCGTATTTCTTCGCGATATTGTTAATCAATTCCATGATGATTACTGTCTTGCCAACACCGGCACCTCCGAAAAGTCCGATTTTCCCTCCTTTAGAATAAGGCTCAAGCAAATCGATCACTTTGATACCGGTAAACAGTACTTCCTTTTCAGTTGAGAGATCCTCGAATCGGGGCGGATCGTTATGTATTGGATAACTTCTATCTTTCGAAATAGGTCCAATGCCATCAATTGCTTCACCGATTACATTGAGCAGCCTTCCTTTAATCACCTCGCCGATGGGCATCGAAATCGCTTTCCCTGTGGCAATAACCTCCATACCACGCGAAAGTCCGTCAGTCGAGTCCATTGCGACTGTTCGGATGGTTTGCTCACCGATGTGTTGCTGACATTCAAGAATTAAGACCTGACCGTTTTCACGCGTGATTTCGAGTGCGTCAAATATTCTGGGCAACTCATTTCCCTCTTGCTCGAAGCTGACATCAACAACAGGTCCGATTACCTGAATGATTTTGCCTTTGGATTGCGACATATTTCCTTATTTTATTGAAATTTCTAAATTGATAACTCACAAATTGTAATTACACGGATGTATTAACTGCTTTGCGCATTTGCCCCGCTTACAATTTCCAAAATCTCGTTGGTAATTGCGGCTTGACGTGCCTGATTGTATTGCAATTTCAATTCCCTGATTAATACTCCGGCATTATCAGTTGCTTTATGCATGGCAGTCATCCGAGCACCATGTTCTGAGGCTACCGAATCAAGAATTGCTTTGTAAAACTGTATTCTCAGTGATTGAGGAATAATTATATCTGCTATTTCCTGCATGGAAGGTTCAAAAATATAATCTTTACGCATCTCGCCTTTAACAAATTGAACTTTATTGATCTCCTCAGTTCTGACAGGCAAAAACTGCTCGGTAATAAGGTTTTGAACTGCTGCATTCTTGAATTGATTGTAAACCACTTCAATATGATCGTAAATGCCTCCCGTGTAACCTTCCATGAAATATTGCGTGATTTCAGAAACAGTCGTAAAATTCAGCTCGTCATAGATATTCAGAAAGCTTTTGTTTACTTTAATTCCTTTGGTTTTAAGGCCATCAACTCCTTTTTTCCCGATTGCGATTACATCGACTTTACCTTTTTGAGAATATTCCTGAAATGTTTCATAGTAAAGTTCAGCAGCTCTTTTTACCACATTTGAGTTGAAGCCGCCGCAAAGACCTCTGCTTGAGGTTATCGCAACGATAAGTATCTTCTCTTTGTCTTTTCGGACGGCATATTTATTGTCAACCGAAGAATCGAGATTACTGCTCACACTGGTCAGTATCTCATTCAGTTTTTCGGCATACGGGCGCATCATATGAATGGCATCCTGTGCTTTTCGCAGCTTGGCCGCTGAAACCATTTTCATGGCGCTGGTTACCTGCTGTGTCGATTTCACCGAAGCTATTCTGGTCCTTATGTCTTTTAAATTAGCCATTCTCTGAATTTATCTTTCCGGTATTTCTATTGAAATCAGGCGATTAAAATTTATATTTTGCAGCAACCTCGCTTGCAACTTTTTCAAGAACAAGTGTCTCAGGATCTCCAATAATTCCTTGTCCTAAAGTATCAAGTGTATCACGGTGTTTTGAATTCATCACTTCAAGAAACTCAATTTCAAAATCAAGAATCAAGTGTCTTGGAACATTCATTAGCAAACCTTTGGTTCCGCAGTAAAGAATCGCAATTTGTTTCTCAACTTTCATCGGCGAAAACTGATGTTGTTTCAGAATTTCGAGATTACGAACCCCTTTTTCGAGAACCGCTTTTGTTGCAGGATCAAGATCGGAACTGAATTTAGAGAATGCTTCCAATTCACGAAATTCAGCCTGGGCGATTTTTAGGGTACCCGCAACTTTTTTCATTGCTTTTATCTGGGCATTTCCTCCAACGCGTGAAACAGAAATCCCTACATTGATTGCTGGCCGGATTCCTGCGTTGAATAAATTCGATTCAAGAAAAATCTGACCGTCTGTAATCGAAATTACATTGGTAGGAATATAGGCAGAGACGTCTCCGTCCATCGTTTCAATAATCGGAAGTGCAGTTAAAGAACCACCCCCTTTTATCATATGCCTGATAGATTCCGGCACATCATTCATTTGTTGTGCAACCTCTTCGGTAGCATTTATTTTTGCAGCACGTTCAAGCAACCGCGAATGAAGATAAAATACATCACCGGGATATGCTTCGCGACCAGGCGGGCGACGAAGAAGCAACGAAACTTCACGATAAGCGACAGCTTGTTTCGATAAATCGTCATAGACAATTAGTGCCGACCTACCCGTGTCTCTGAAAAACTCACCAATGGCGGCACCCGCAAACGGTGCGTAAAATTGAAGAGCAGCAGGATCGGAAGCTGTTGACATTACAATTACCGTATAAGGCATTGCACCATTCTCCTCAAGCGTCTTAGCGATATTAGCAACTGTAGAACCTTTCTGACCGATAGCAACATATATGCAATAAACAGGAGTTCCTTTTTCGTAGAACTCTTTTTGATTGATGATAGCATCAATTGCGATGGCGGTTTTGCCCGTTTGCCGGTCACCAATGATCAGTTCCCGCTGTCCGCGGCCAATCGGAATCATAGCATCAATTGCTTTTATCCCAGTCTGCAAAGGTTCATTCACTGGTTGGCGATAGATTACGCCGGGGGCTTTCCGTTCTAAAGGGAGTTCAAACAATTCGCCTGAGATTGGCCCTTTACCATCAAGTGGCTCTCCAAGGGTATTGATTACACGTCCAAGTAAGCCTTCTCCAACATTAATTGAAGCAATTTTATTGGTTCTTTTAACGTGATCGCCTTCTTTTATCTTTTCTGAAGCACCTAACAAAACGCAACCTACATTGTCTTCTTCGAGGTTTAATACGATACCCATTACTCCGGAGTCGAATTCAACCATCTCATTTGACTGAATATTTGACAAACCGTACACGCGTGCAATACCGTCGCCTACTTGTAACACAGTTCCAATTTCGGCAAATTCGGCTTCACTATTGAAACCATCCAACTGTTTCTTAAGTATTTCGGAAACTTCAGCAGGTTTTATTCCGGCCATAATATCAACGTTTAAAATATTCTGTTTCTTAATTTCTACTTGCTAAAAGCTCTCTATTCAGCTTTTTCAATTTTGCTGCCACACTTGCATCAATCTGCTGGTCTTCAACCTGCAAGACAAATCCTCCGATGAGGGTGTTATCCACCTTTAAAGTCAGATCAACTTCTGTATTGTAAAGCTTTCGGATCATTGTTTTAAACTGCTTTATCGTGGCTGAATCTATTTCAAATGCACTTGTCAATATTGCAGCTTTGTATCCTGCCTCTTTACGATAAGTGTCATGAAAGTTTCTGGTAATATCCTTCAAATATCCTTCGCGATTATTGGTGATGAGGAGCATAAGAAAAGAATAAGTGAGTGCGCTTGTTTTTTTCGAAAAAACATTTTCAAAAAGCATTCGTTTTTCTTTTCCTCCAATTACCGGGCTTGTCAGCACATGGTTGAATCCGGGCATGGTTTCAAAAAGCTGATGAATCATCTCCATATCAGTTTTCACAGCTTCTTCAACCTGCTTCTCCTTTGCCAATCCTAAAAGTGCCTTCGCGTATCTTACAGCGATTTTACCCTCATCCATTTTAATTCAGTTTAATAAAATATCCTGCCTGGCAGCCAAATTTTTAGTTTGTCAGGTTAATTGAGGTTGATTTGATCAATGTAATCCTGGACGAGTTTCTTCTGCCGACTTTCATCTGCAAGTTTTTCCTCCAATATTTTCCCTGCAATCTCAACGGAAAAATTGGCAATCAGGTTCTTAATATCACTGATTGCGGAAATCCGCTCGCGTTCGATCCCGATTCTGGCATTTTCCATTACTTTATTTGCCTCGATACCAGCTTCATGTTTGGCATCCCGAATGATCGATTCTTTCAGATCGCGCGCCTCTTTTACTATTCTTTCGCGTTCAAGTACCGCTTCTCTTAATATCTTTTCGTTTCCGGATTGCAAACGTTTCATTTCTTCTTTTGCATTTTCGGCTGATTTCAACGCTTCTATGATTAAGTTTTCACGATCAGAGAGCATTTTAAGAATCGGACCCCATGCAAATCGTTTGAGGATCCACAATAAGAGTGAGAAGGATACCAACATCCAAAAGAATAACCCGAAATCCGGCATTACTAATCCCATAATGATAAATTTTGTTGGTAAACAATTTTATAATCCCACTACCTGGAATTTTAATATCCAGTAAATAAGTAGATTATACGAAAATAATCAAGAAACAGATAACAATTGCAAAAAAGGCAACACCTTCAATCAATGCTGCAGCAACAATCATGTTTGAGCGGATATCACCAACAGCTTCCGGCTGGCGGGCAATTGCCTCTACTGCTGAACCTCCGATTCGGCCAATACCAATACCTGCACCAATTGCAGCTAATCCGGCCCCTATTCCTGCACCCATTTTTGCAATTGCCATATTTGCAGCTACTTGCAGAATTACAGCTAATGTTATCATAGAATTAAAGTTTAAATAATTAATTTGTATTGTTATCTACTATTATATTGATCTGTAAAAATTTAATATCCGATGCATTTAGGCATGACTCTCATGTTTTTCGAGTGCCAGCCCAATATAAAGTGCTGACAATAATGTGAAGACATAGGCCTGAATAAATCCCACCAATAATTCAAGAATGCCCATAAACACCGTAAAGGCAATCGAAATTACCGATATTCCATAGCCTGCATAAAAGCTTTTTTCTGCAAAAATAAATATCAGACTATAAAACCCCAATGCAACAATGTGACCTGCTGTTATATTCGCGAACAAACGAATGGTTAGAACAAATGGCTTAATAAAAATTCCCATAATTTCAACGATGGGCATTAATGGTAGCGGCAACTTAAGCCATAACGGAATCTCCGGGTCATTCACCATATGAATCCAATAATTACGTGAGCCGCTAAAGCTTGTAATTACAAAAGTGAAAAGGGCTAAAACGAGCGTAATTGAAATATTTCCGGTAAGGTTTGCACCACCCGGAAAAAAAGGTATAAGTCCCATCAGGTTATTGAGGAAAATGAAAAAGAAAATGGTCAATAAAAAGGGGAGGTATTTTTGATATTTTTCATTTCCGATGGATGGTTTAGCAATATCGTCACGCACAAAAAGAACTAGTGGCTCAATCCATCCCTGCAAACCTTTTGGTGCCTGATTATAATTTTCGCGGTATCTCTTAGCGACAGATAGGAAAATCGCTAATAAGATGAATATACTAATAAATAAAGATGTGACGTTTTTTGTGATCGAAAAATCCCATGGTCTAATCTCCGAACCATCTGCCAATACTTCAACAACCTTTCTTTGATATTTTCCTTCCGAAGCGATCTTAAAACCATTATATTCTTCGGTTCCATGGTGAAAATTTCCGGACATAAAGAGATGAATTCCTGAATGGCTGCTGTATAAGATGACTGGAAGTGGGATTGAAACATGTGTATGTCCGAAAGTAGTGATATGCCATTCGTAACTATCTCCGATGTGCCCAAAAATCAGCTCGCCGGTATTGAATTTCTTTGTGGAAACAGTATCAGATACAGCAACCTCATCACTAGCTTTTACTAAATTAGCAGATGTTACAAGTGCAAATAAAACTATAATTATCGATTTTAAAACTTTCCTCATCGCTGTAAATTGTGGCCAAAAATAATCAAAATGACGGGATCTCAAACTGATTTCTGATTAATTTTAATAATATTTAAAACCTCAATTACCTCAAAGATGGTATATATGATGTAAAGGGCAATGAATGTCAGAACAAAAGGGATTACCTGCGAATGATCATACAGCAGATAGACCAACATGAACGTAAGGTATACCATTAGTTTTAAGGTTACTGATGCCATGAATGCTGTGGTGAATTTCCGGGTATTTTCTCCTGCAGCCTTCACAATCCAAAGATGACCAATTGTGGTTACCAGTGCAATCAGCAAAATCTGGTAAGGATAAGCAGCAAATTGCCACATTTTCAAAACTGTCGAAAATAAGGCTGTTGAGATTGCTAAAAGCAGAAAACTTAATATTATTATTTTTAGTAAGAAGTGTCGGGAAATAGCAGTCATAAAAAGTAAAGTGTTTTAGTTTTATATCAATCAACAACAATTTTCATTGGTCATTTTATTTTTTCAGTAACGTCTTGAACATCTGATAGAGTGCAAGGAAGGTAGAAAAAAGTGTAAGGCTAATCGTAAAAGCAGATCCATTCGCATTAAAATGACGATCCAGTTGTATTCCTCCCAACACACCAGCAGCCACTATCACTATCATTTGGAAAACCAAACTTGAATACTTCGAATATTCCTTTAGGTAGCTCGTTTTTCCTCGATCGTCGTCCTTCATGCTGCAAATGTGCAAAAAATTAAATTAGCGATTTAAATTCTGCCGCTTTCATTATCAGATCAACGATTTCGTCCGGACTGAATTCAGCACAATTAAAGTCGATATCATAAACCACTTTATTTGTCGCTTTGGTTAAGTAGGCATCCACAAATTCTAAACGTTTTTTGTCCGTTTTGATTACTAAGCTTTTGGCATCTTCCGCCGTGATATTACCACGGCTTTTAACCACATCAATCTTCCAGCTCAAAGGAGCATAAAGTTTTATGTGCAAGGAACGTTGAATGTCCTGAGTTAACGCCTCGCTGCCTCTTCCTATAATCACAACTTTACCCTGAATGGCCAGATGACGAACCACTTCTTTGATCGCTCTTTTGATCTTTGCATCCGGAGCATAATATTTCACAGTAAACGAAGATACCATTTGATCAAGGAAACTTTTATCTACTGTATTTAGAATGTTTTTGATCTGATGAGGATTGATTTTTAACTCTTTGGACGCAAGACAAAGAATCTCTTTATTTACCCATTTCCAATTATGAACCGGATTGTTGATTTTATGGTTAATCCGCTCAATCAGTTTTTCAGCAAACAGTCTTCCCGAACAACCACATTCTCTGGAAATGGTAATGACCGGACCAGGCGCCTCAATGGCTTTTTTTAATTCTGGTTTTGACCGCTCATTCATGTATTCAAGCAGTAGATTATCCATCGTAGTTTAGTATTGATTCTGTCCCAAATATAATAAAAAAATCGGTACAATATCAGTCGCTTTCATGGCCACTTTGTCTCTATTTTCCTCTATTCCGCTTTTTCTCCCGGTTGTTTAAATCACGCCGGATACCGGCCCTGCGACTGCCGATTCACCATCCACCCAGGGTATTCCGCAGAGATTTCACTAACCTTGTTTAATTCCGTTAACTCTTCATCGGTTAGTTTTAAGTTCACCGAGTTGAGATTGTCATTTAGCTGAACGAGATTTTTTGCACCGATGATTACACTGGTGACCCCTGGTTGTGCCAGCACCCACGCTAATGCAACCTGGGCGGCAGTCTCACTATGCTTTTGACCAATTCTAATCATTACATCTATTATATCGTAGGCTTTTTCTTTATTGACAGGAGGGAAGTTAAAAGTGTCCCGCCGGCTGTCACCTGCCACCTCGTTTGTACGTGTAAATTTACCGGATAAGAAACCACCTGCCAGCGGACTCCATGGCATAATTGATAGCCCTTCGCTGATCGCCATCGGCATTATTTCGCGTTCAATATCGCGGCCGGCAATGGAGTAATAATTCTGCGTTGCCACAAATTTATCCCAGCCCATGTGCGTTGCGAATCCATTCGCTTTCATCATCATCCACGCAGGGTGGTTGCTGATGCCGATGTACCGGACTTTGCCTGCCCTGACAACATCCTCAAGTCCGCGCATGGTCTCTTCGATAGGGGTTATCGGATCGACGCCATGGATATACAAAAGATCGATGTGTGAAAGTCCCAGCCGTTCGAGGCTGTCGTTGACTGAATCGGCGATGTGAAGTTGCGAAAGTCCCACCTGGTTGGCATGCGGACCCATGCGCAGCCGAACTTTCGTGGCGATAACGAGCTGCTGACGGGGCAACCCCAATTCTTTGATCGCCTTTCCGAGCATGATTTCTGATAATCCTTCAGAGTATCCGTTTGCCGTATCGATAAAGTTAATACCCGCATCCACAGATGTTTTTACGATTTGTGTCACTTCATCCTGAGGCACTTCGCCCATTGCTTTCCAGTAACCTTTTCCGCCAAAAGTCATTGTACCCAGGCAGAGTTCCGAAACCAATACACCTGTTTTTCCCAATTGATTGTATTTCATATTCATTTCTATTAGTTTGATATTAAAACAGATTTGGGGATGAAAAGTTTGGCGTTTTAAATATTTGCCAATTCAAACATTTATTGATCCGTTTTTTACAAAATTTTATTAAAAAAAGCTCAATTTATGTTCCAGATAGGTTGGTTATTCAAAAAAATAAGTTATATCTTTAATCATTGCAAAACCTGATCAATCAACCTAATGGAATCAAGCGTTTTGAAATCGTCCGCAGCTGACCTGAGCCTAAGAAACGATCCGGCTTTTGGCCGGTTTTGCAATTACCTCCATTTAAATCGTCCGCCATAACTTTCAAAAATGAATTGTATTTAATACGAATGACCCAACGAGGGCTGGCGGATCATTCGTAGCAGTACGAACGAGCAAACGAGGACTGGCGGATCATTCGTAGTAGTACGAACGAGCAAACGAGGACTGGCGGATCATTCGTAGCAGTACGAACGAGCAAACGAGGACTGGCGGATCATTCGTAGCAGTACGAACGAGCAAACGAGGGCTGGCGGATCATTCGTAGCAGTACGAACGAGCAAGCGAGGGTTGGCGGATCATTCGTACTCGTTCAAATGAAATAAATTAAGATTCAAATTTAATACTATCAATATCCAATTATTAATTAATACAAATTGAATATGAATATCTTAGATTTTAGTTTATCGAGACTTCAAAATGAAGAGCATTTTAAGTACCAAACCGGGTTTAAAGAACTCATAATTAAACTGACACCTGCTGCACTGGGTATTGAACCCCAGTTTTCAGCGTACCTGCCTTTGTATGACAACGAATGTGATGCAATTAATTTTATAAGAAAGAGTGACATTACCGATGCGCTGACTGACAGCGATGCAGTTCGTGATTACACCTATCGCGGTTTTGCCGATTATGTAAAATCGGCTTGCAACCATTATATTCCGGAGATGAAACTTGCAGCCAGGAGGGTTCAGATCGTAATTGATGAACATGGTAACATCGCTGCAAAAACCTACGACAAAGAATCAGCAGCGATCATAAGCCTGATATCGAAACTTAACCAGCATTACGCGGATGATGTTACAACATTGGGAATTGCAGGATGGTTAAATGAACTGCAGGCGAATAATGAGTCGTTTGATCAGCTGATGAACAGCCGGTTTACACAGGAAAACATCAAAACGCAGTTGCGCATGAAAACAGTGCGCCTCGAAGTGGATGATGCCTACCGGACAATCATCGACCGTGTCAATGCGCTGATTATTGTAAATGGCGAAGCCGATTATAAAGAATTTGTCGGTGAGATGAACAAGCGGATTGACTGGAACAACAATCATCTCTCTGCCCGGTTAGGTCGTCTAGTCAGTGAGAAGAAAAATGAAGAACCGAAAATTAAGGTAAGCGAAAAATAGTGTCGCAGTGCCGTTCATTTTTAAAGTGCCGCAGATAATGGTGGTTTTATAACCTGAAATGCTGCGGCTTCTTTATGAATTAACCCCAGCTTTATTCTTTCTTTTTTCGAAGTAAATAGGTAACCTGAACCCCCAGCCGAACGCCTAACCATTGAGGGGCAACCGATTTATTATTGATACCCAATACCATATCTTTTTCACCTTCGAGATGAAAATTCTTTGAGAAATCTGCTGCTAATCCCAGGTTTATCTGGAATACCAATGGATTCATTTTATAACTAACCATCATCCCCGGTTCGATGGCGTATCCGTTTGCTACAAAACTGTATTCCTGTTGCTCAGCTATTTTTTGAGGATAAACAATTTCGATCATATCCTTTGTTTTCAATTTTGAAACCATAAACAGAAAATCGCCATAAGCTGCATAAGACCAGGGTCCGTTTCTTCGAAATGTTTTTTGAATTGTAAACCCGAATTGATTTGCATTCAGGATCGCATCGAGGTCTGCACGACCTGAATAATCGGAGAGCGTTGACCGGGCACCTGTTGAGTAAAATCCATAAAACAGTGCAATTTTATCGACGTATTTCAAATCATTCAGCGCCGCTTCAGCCCGGTAAAATGGGGTGATCGGGTAGCTTTCTGTAATTTTCAATGGCAACTGTGCCTGCTGGGTACGGTATTTCTGAAAATCGTCGAGCAGATCCATCGAATAGCTTCCCAAACCGGCACGCACACCTACTGAAAACTGTTGGCAAAACGCTGAACCAGCTATTAAAACGATCAGGATACAAAGAGACGTCCGCTTCATAAATGGTTGTTAAAGTGTGGAATAATCGAGGTCAAATCCATTACCGCTCAGAATATGTGAATGATAGATTGTAATCACATCAAACCGGGGAGCGAGGTTGATCTCTTTTTCAAGTTGTCCGTTATTATAATTGTAGATGTACAGTTTTCGTTTGTCATCCGAATTGGGAAATACATCCCATATAGCGAGCTGCCCGGTTTTGAAATCGATACCACTGAAATGCCCGTACCTCACCTTAAAATCAATATCCAGTTTCATTGTTTGTGCATCCCGGATTTCAATTGTGTTCTCCGTTGCACTCGCATTGTAATCAGTCTGGTTACCGATCAGCAACAGGAGCTTGTGATCTTCGCCAGGAATCCATATTTTAAGGCTGTAAACATTCCTGGGAAGCTGGCCAATGATCCTCATTCCAGTATCTGAAACTTCATACAGGGTGACACCTGCATTCATATTGTAATCGGTGGTGAATACATATTTCCCGTCAGGTGAAAGGATTGTATTTGCATACTCTTGCTTAAAAATAAACCTCGATGAATTAAAATCAAACAATCCGCTACTTCCGAACATTGTATTTTGTGATGAAATTGACTGGGACCAAAACCACATGTAACCTGTTGTAGTATATGAGTTATATTCTTTAAAATCATGCAAATCATTTTTATTAAAACTGGTTAGCTTGTCATTTACGAGCATAAACAGATTACCATCGTAGTTAGAAATAAACCAAGTTGAAAAAAAAGAAACTTGTTGTGTCGAAACATTTTTTCCTGAATTCATGTCGATCTTTGAAATCTGACTGTCGTTATATAAAAACACATGATTTTCGGTCGGAGAACCGATTATATTGGTTGAAATCGGAAAACCCTTTCCGATTCCGAATGAAATATCCGATTTAAGAATCTGGTTGTCATAGTCCATTGGGATGTTCTGTACAGGATAGGTAGACAATGTATACTGAAGTGATTTTCCAAACCTTAAATGCCTGGCAACAATGCTGGTGTCGTTGGGATTTTGTGTGGAATAGATTTCAATTGGCGGATAATTGTAATAATTGGGGGAAGTCAGTTTCATTTCATTAACTGCCTTATAAAAAGGATTCTTACGCCATACAAATTTTGCACTGTCACCGCGAACCCAAAGTGTATCCAGTTTCAGCGGTGGTGTTACTATTGCTTTCTTGCTGCTGAATTCTGATTGATTGCTTGCCTGAACCTCCACCCAGTAGATCCCGGTGCCACCAGTATAAGACAAATCATTAAAAGTGTTTTGATTTTGATCCGTAATTTCGGCGACAATATGTTTGGCATAATCTGCTTCAGCGCTGCCAATATTCTTGTAAAGAATGAATTTTTGAAAATTATACCGCTTGTAAGGTTCCCAATCGATTTTTAAAACGCCCTCATTATTGTAGATCCGGGTAATTTCCAGCCGTTCGGGTTTACCGCCGTCGAGCAGCAGGTCCCACTGTTTTTGAAAAACAAATGCTTCTGCTCCGGTTAAATCAGCCACGCTGCCTGTATTGGTTTTGGTCGTAACTTTCATGGTCATCGTCTTTTTACTGATGCCAAAAGGAGCCGGGTCAAATCCAAATAATCCGGTAGCTTCACTTCCTTTAAAAAGTGATTTATCGTCGATAAAGAATTCTACGTTGTAAATACCTAGTCCGAATGTATTTAGATCGTAGGTTACATGGACCGGATAGGTGATCACATACTGCGTTTCGAAAGGTGATAATTTAATCTGAATTAGTTTGGTGGTATCTGGTTTTGCCAGATCTATGAAGTTTTCCCCAGAAGGTTCATATTCACAGGAATAAAACGTACTCCACGTAAGAATGGATAAAATGATTATAGTTAATTGTCTCATGGTTGAAGACCAAAAATAGAAGATAAAACTTTAATTCGTTAGCAGTTTTCAAAGGCTAAAAATAGTATTTTAATCTTTGCTTTCTGCTGGTAAACGAATTATCATAGTTTTTTCTTTTTTGCCCTCAATTCGTCTGTTATGTAATTTTCTTTTCCGGGATAAACCTTAATTCGAGATCGCAATCCTCACTTTTTGGTTCTTCACCTTTTCGTCCTTGATAGCTGCCACAGTCTGGCGTGCTTTAACCCGGTTAATCGCCACAAACGAAGCGTTGTCGAGGATCGTGATTAAG
>Ga0209585_10000152_pt1 | contig 26704 bp, 22 predicted proteins | sample NGEPerone_FD_185491 | JGI IMG/M metagenome (GOLD analysis project Ga0209585, IMG submission 185491) | Arctic peat soil microbial communities from the Barrow Environmental Observatory site, Barrow, Alaska, USA - NGEE Permafrost154B-one... | ecosystem: Environmental > Terrestrial > Soil >... | reverse complement strand
TAATCAGCAAGGATAAATCGTTCTTAAAGGGTGGTCAATTTGCTCCGGCGTGGACTGACCATTTCGGCCGGCAGAAGGTGGTCAATTTGCTCCGGCGGAGACTGGATATTTTATCCGGCGTGTCCATGTATTACCCAAAACTCCGGATTGTTTGTGTATTGTTTGTACGCATAAAAAAGAGTTGCAACAATGGTCGCAACTCTTTGATTTTCAGTGGAGAATATCGGAATCGAACCGATGACCTTTTGACTGCCAGTCAATATTTAGGGGTTGTTTTTAGTAATTTTCTTTTTCTTTTCATTTTTTAAATAATTAATAGACAGCGACATATATTCTTTTGTTTTCCTATTTATACTTAAGTTAATTCTTTTTGATTAGATTTGTATGTACAATTGTATGTATAAAAAATTTCAAAAATGGAATTGTCAAGAAAAAAACCAGAAGTAACTACTGCCATCGTATTAGAAACAAGGGTTACAAAAAAAGATGAAACTCATCCTGTAAAATTAAGGATAACCTTTGACAGGGTTCAAAAGTATTATACCATCAGCAAAAAGTCATTTACTTCAACAGAATTTGAAAAAATATTTACTCCTAAACCAAGAGGGATATATAAAGATTTACAGAGGGAATTTGAGGGTATTGAAGTCAAAGCAATTGATGTTATTGACAATTCAATGGATGAATTCTCTTTTGATGAATTTGAGAAGGTTTTTAATTCAAAAAAAGACAAGAGTAATACCATACAATCTTATTTCGAATCCAAGCTTGCGGAACTTGATGAAGGACAGAAGCTACAAACAGCTATTTCATATCGGGCAACAAAAAAATCGTTAATTGAATTTGACCCCAAATTTTCCTTTCAGAGAATTACTCCTAAATATTTGAAAAGCTATGAAAATTGGATGATCGGGAAAGAAAACACTTATACCACAATTGGGTTTTATTTACGAAACCTAAGGCACATTTTAAACAGAGCTATTGAAAAAGGTGTGATTAGTCAAACAAAATACCCTTTTGGCGTTGGTAAGGAAAAGTATAAAATTCCTTTTAGTAGTAATACTAAAAAGGCTCTCAAGCTTTCTGATATTGAAAAAATATTTAAATATGTTCCGGAAAGTCCTCAGGAAGCACGAGCAAAAGCCTTTTGGACGTTTAGTTATTTGTCAAATGGTATGAATTTAGTGGATATTGCAAATTTAAGGTTTAAAAATATTACAGATAAGAAATTCAAATTTATACGACAGAAAACCAAAGATACGACCCACGACAAGAAGGAAATTGTTGTAACGTTACTTCCTGAAATTCAAAATATTATTGATGTGTTTGGGAATAAAATGGTAAATGATTACGATTATATTTTCCCTGTTTTTGAAATGGGAATTTCCGAAGTTGAAAAACTTAATCGGGTTAAACAATTAATCAAAAACACCAACAAATATATTAGCAGGATTGCCGGAAAAATTGGATTAGGTGAACGTATTACAACTTATGGAGCAAGGCACTCATATTCAACTATTTTAAAAAACTCTGGTGCTTCCATTGAGTTTATATCCGAGCAATTAGGCCATTCAAGTACTAAAGTAACATCAAGCTACTTAGACAGCTTTGAAGATGAGCAACGTGATAATATGGCTAAAAGGCTTGTTGATTTTAAGATCGAAAAACATATGCAAGTTTCAAATAAAAAGCCTAAAAAATCAGGTCCGAAAAATAATCTATCAACTTAAAAATACCCTATGCAATTAATTCTCTGACATTGTTGGACTTAAAGACCTAAAGACAACGGAGAATTATTTGGATTCGTTTGAAGATGATGCAAAAGAAGCTTACTAGAAAAAACTTTTTGATTTTAACAATGATTAGATGATTTCATTGTTCTTTTTTATCGAAGTTTGTTATTATTGAATAATGGATTTCATCTCTAATATCATACTGATAATTTATGCGTATAGAATCTACCATTGAAGAGCCAATTTTATTTTTCGAGGATTTTTTTCTTGAAAACGGTTATAATAATCTCAAAAGAGGCTTTTTTACTAAGTGGGAAGGAACTAAAGAAATCTATCCTGAAGATGTTGAGATTTATGATTCAGAAGAATACATTGTCCATTATTTAGCATCAGATGAAAGAAATCAATCTTTTCCAACAAAATTATTATTTATTCATGAGTTGAAAAAATTATTTATCAAGGAGGTTCAAAAATCAAAAAGATATATCAAAAAAGGTACCCATTCTTTTATTTACAGAGGTATTTCACAGCTAAACTATTTAAGTGGTATAAAAAGAACCATTCTGCACATATTTGATGGAAGTTTTGACCTATTAAATAAATACCCTTTTTGCAGGACTAAATTGGAATCACTTTCCACCTTAATTGATATGATGATTACTGAAGATCAATCACCGTCTCAAGCATCTGAGAACAGCAAAGGCGTTAATTTAGCTAATGCAAATAATCCCAAAACTCAAAAAAATAGCATTGATAAAAAGAACAAACCTTCACTAAAACCTCCTTTTTTTGCAACTGGCAAATTAGATTATGATTTTTTTAATTCGCTTACCCATCTGTTTTATCAATATAGTATTGTCGAGTTTCCAGATGAATTTGTTAAAGAGGTTGACAAGATTTTTGCAATTTTCAAATCGCCAGAACCATGGGAAACAGGACTTACAATTCAGCTTTCATTTGACAATTTGGAGGTTGTGTTAATTTTGGATGAACTAGGGAGCATAATTGCAAACCTAAACCCAACAACAATAGAAAAAAGCAAATGTTTTTTAGGTTTAAAAAATAAATTGCCGTTTAAAAGAGCCGATTTATATTCGGCTCGCACTACGATAATGGGGAAACGCAAATTGAATCCTAATTGGACAAGTCCTGTAATACAACCTGTTATTCTTGCGATTAAAAAATTGGCTAAGAAGTATCAAAAATCTCCTTCCTCAAAATCTCAATCTCCATCTCAACCTCTCTCTTAAGCGATCTCAATCATTTGATTTTTAAAAAAAGTTAATTGCCGAAAATTGCAAATGCTTTCACAGCAATAAATAGTGAAGCAAAGTAGTTATTAACAATTAAATATAAGAATGATGGAGAATGAAATTTTTCAGAAACTGCAAATGCTCGGTGAAAATATTGAGCAACAAAAACTTCTTACCAAGGAGATATTGAATCTTGCTGAAGCAAGTAGCTACCTTAGCTTATCAAAATCTGCCCTATACAAGAAAACCAGCTTGAACCAAATCCCATTTTTTAAACCAAACAATAAGATTATTTACTTCAAAAAAATAGATTTAGATCGCTGGATGCTAAGAAATCGTCAAGCTACTGTTGATGAAATCAATGAAAAGGCATCAAATTTTAAATTAAATCATAAAAATAAAGTATCATGAAAATAGTATCTGTTTATGAGGCTTTAAACGATAAATATTATCGTGAAGACCTAACAAATATAATTGAGGAAATAAAAAATGGTGAGTATAAAAATCTTGTTGAAGAGATCAGACGTTTTTTTGCCGCAGGTAAGATGGAACAAGCGGAAGAGGCGATGAAAAGACTTCCATGGTTCACACCTTCTTGTATTTTGGACGAAGAACTTTGTGGTGATCCAATCCTTGAATACGCTGGACTTGTAACAATAGAGATTGACGGTGTCTATGCTCCAACTGCTCAGAAACTTTTCAATATGATTGAATCCATTAAATCAACATTTTGTTGGTTTCAGAGCTTGGATGTTAACAGAATTACTATTCTCGCGGCAGTGGCTTCAGATTCGTGGGATCATGAAGATGCTTTTTCCCGAGTTGGTAATTTTTACGCAAGAGCTCTTGATAAAAAAGTGGAACCTGGATTCATAAATATTACTAAGCCATGCTATTTTTCCTACAGTCCTTATCTTTATCTAAATCCAAACTGTGAGAAGTTTGAGATATTTCCGGACGATGAATACTATTCTGAACCATCAAATGATTAAGTCAAATATATCAAATGAGGAGATCTTAGTATGACTGAAGAAATAAATACATCAGCAATTGTGCAAGGCACAGAAATGCAAAGAGAGCAGATTACTTTTTGGGATGGTGAGGGACGGTTAGTCCCCCATCTCCTATATGAGTATTTGGAGATTGTCGGTATCGGGAACTATTTTCCAGATGATTCTAACAGGAAAAACACAGAGCCTATAATTGTAAGTGTCAAAGGCAATGTTGTTTGTCCGGTTAATATCGGTTATGTTTTGGACATCATAAAAAACTATATCTTGGAATGTTGTACAAAAGGAATTGGCGATTGTGGATCAATTCTTAATTCACTGCATGGTAAAACTTCTCTGTTTGGCGATAAGAATCTAAAGCTATTGCCAACCTTGAATCTTAAATTTATATGTGACTCCCCGGATAGTGGTTTCTTCTTTTTTAGAAATGGAGTAGTTGAAATAAAAGGCGATAACATTCAAATTCGCAAATACGAAGAATTTGACCAGTATGTATGGGAGAATAGTATTATTCAAATTGATTTTGTGATACTTGAGCAGACAGAGTTGGAGCAAAACTGTGATTTTTTGAAGTTTATTAAAGACCTAACTATTGTTGCAGACAACGATGAATCAATCATTCGTCTTAAAGCTTTGAGTTCAGCAATTGGCTATTTGTTACATCGATATAAGAATCCGACCACTACGAAGGCAATTATCCTAATGGACGTATATGTAAATGGGATGCCGAATGGAGGTAGCGGTAAAACATTGTTGATAAATGCAATTGGGAAAGTCCGCAATTTATCTGTTATTGACGGTAAAAAATACGACCAAAAAGAATGGTTTGGTTTATCATCAGTTGAATTGAATACAGAGTTGTTATTATTTGATGATGTAGAGATGAATTTTAACTTTGAGTTGATTTTTCCGCTAATGACTACCGGAATGTTTGTAAGGCGAAAGTATAAGGATAATGTTATTGTTCCTTTTGGAAAATCCCCTAAGGTAGCTATAACAACGAATTACGCTATAAATGGCAATAGTAGTTCATTCCGTAGACGGATGTACGAATTTGAAGTATCGGCTACATATTCAGCCAATTACACCCCAAGAGACAAGTTTACGAAAAATTTCTTTGACGGTTGGGATGCAGTAGAATGGAATTACTTCTTTAATACAATGTTCAACTTTTTGCAGGTATTTTTAAAGGATGGGTTGGTGCAGTCCGAGCCAATAAATATGCTGCTCACGAAGCTGATTAACCGAACTTGTGAAGAGTTTGTGGATTGGGCAGATCAGAATGTACAAGCATCAAGCCAATACGACAAAAAGCTATTGTACGATCGATTTATAACTGCTTATCCCGAATTTAAAACACGGCTTAAACAACGTGAGTTCACCAATTGGTTAAGAGTCTGGGGCGAATATAAAAAGTTCAAAGTCAGCGAAACTCATAGTGATGAAATACGTTACATACAATTTTCAACAAATTCCACAACATAGCGTCTATTTAAAAAATCGAACCAAAGCCTTAATAGCTCTTTGGTTCGATAAATAGTTTTCACAAATAATAAAATTTTAAATTTTCATATCATGGAAAATATTGAAAGATATAATCTATCCGAAGCAGCAAGAATAATCAATATTGGGAAAATGGGTAAACTGAAAATCTATAAATTGCTCAGAGAATTAGGTATTCTTGATGGTACTAACAAACCAAATCAAAGTTACATTGATGAGGGGTATCTTGACTTCAGATTACCCATAGTCAGAATTCCAGGAATTATATTTCAAACTCCTGTAACACTTGTGGTAGGTGAGAGAGGATTGATTTTTCTAAAAAATGTTATAGAGAACTATTTAAAAGAAAATCCTCAACCATTTATTTATCGAAAGAACAAGTAGTATTATGTAAATTAAAGGTGATATAATTATTATTCGAAATGCCTTTGTATGAAAAATGAAGTTAAAGCCTGCCAATTAGGTGGGCTTTTTCGTAAAGTTCACGGAATTGCAAATCCGGTGTGCCCTTACAAAACCCTTCAAACCCTTTATATATAAAGGGATCGGGCGTAAGGGTTTAGGAATTGCAGAAAACAACTATTGTTAGAATTTGCGTAAATAACACTTTCGATACGACAATAATTATTTCGAAATGTTTTAGCAGATCGTAAATCCGTACGCCCTAAGCCTTATGAGAAAAGGAAATTTCAGGGTTTTGGTTGGGTGTAAAGGGTATATGTCTTAATTTTATTCGGATACATATTGCCGTAAATATCAAATATTTGCTCGGTCATTAATCTCATATTCAGTATTGTATATCTGGAACTTTAAAAACCTGTTTGCAAATTACTAATTATATAATCTGTTATTGGTGAAAGTAATATTTGAACTGTTCGGTGTTATAAAGATTGGAGGGTAACAACTCTGAGCTAATTATCATTGTTGCTGTTAGACTAAGTTTAAACCCTAAATATTATCTTTTTAAAAGTTCATGATTTATACTTTCTTCTTCAATCCATTTTTCAGGAATTATATTCTTTAAAAGCTGTTTTGCATCATTTGCAAATAGAGAATGGTCAATTTGAGTTTTCCAAACACTTATTAACTTACTATATTTAATCGGTTCTTGCGGAATTATTATTTCAATACTTGGGAAAATGTTCTTCTTGATGTCTTGAAAAATTTCAATTCCTCTATTGTCCCAATCACACAAATAGTAAAATGGAATTTTAGGTTCTTGTACAAATTTCAGCTTAGCTGTATTTCTCCCGCCTGCATACCAAAGTTCAACATCATTTATTCTTGGCTTTCGTATTTGATTATCATTTTCACATAGAATAATTGCTTTTGGCGTTTTGCATTTACTATGTAATATCCAAAGAAATTGTTGGTCATGTTCATCAACTGGTAAATCTAATACTTCCAGCACTTTAAGAACAGCATCAAATAGTTTGCTTGATTTTCTCAGATATTTCGCACTATCAAAATAAAGTGTTGCAATTTCCTTTTGACTTTTATTCGTTTCTAATATCTGTTCCTTATTGGCTTCAATTTTAACAAGTGCTTCCAGTTCGGTCTGATCAAAGTTTGTGTTTGTTAATCCATTTTTGTCAAGTAAGTTTTTGTATTCGTTGAACTTTGCATTCAATCCTTCATTATAATATGAATCATAAAGATTAGTTTTTGCAATGGTCTTTTTATTTACTACGATTACATATTCCATCTCAAAAATTCTCTTACCTAAAGAATTTTCAAGTAACTCTTTAGATGTTTCACCTTCAACATAGAGTTGATTAAACAGTTTTAATGTCTTCCAATTCATACTGTTCTTGTATGTATTTGTCAAGTTCTATTTTCTTATATTTGGTTTTGAAGAAACTCATTGGAGTATAGTTTCTCTCCTTATCTTCCTTCCCTTTAACCAGCATGTGCAAGTACCATTCATCGTTCGTATATGAACCAAAAGGTTTTGGTGTCATTGTCATTAACTGATAACCAAATTGTTTTGCGATTTCAGGAAAGATATTGAAATTTGTGTCGTCAATATTTGAGAGTTCTTCGATGATGATAAATTTGACTCCTGCGTTTTTTTCTTGATGTTTCTGAACAATGGATAAACGCCCAATACAGAGGAGTGCTAATGCAGTATAAGCTTGACCACCACTACCTGAATTTCTTTTACCGTTTTCATCTTCCATTTTTACTTTTAAAGAAAAATAAAATTTCGGATTCAATAATTGGGAAATGTCGGCATTAACTGAACTATAGAAAGTCTTCGCTATGTTTTTTATTAAATTTTCGGGTGTATTCTCACTTGATGGTAAATCTTCTGGAAGTGTAAATAAATCTGCTCCATCTTTGTGAACTCTACTTCTTGCTTTCATTTTTTCAATCCAATCAATATTGATGTCCTTTCGTGGTTCAAATTCCACTTTAAATTGAAAAGCATCGCTTACTTTATTTTTTTCAAAGAAAAAATTTAATCTTCGAACAGTATCATCATGCGCTTTATATTGCTTCTCAACCAAACTGAAAACTTCTGTTAGAATTTTCAATTGCAAGTCCCCTAATGTTATCAGTGTCCTATTTAATTCTCTGAGTTCAGTTGTTAAGCCACTCAACCCGATTTTGCCACATAGAACATTTTCTATAGTTTGATAACTATAGTATGGTAAGCCATTTGTATCATATAATTCCGGGTTTCTTTTCTCAGGTTTTGATTCTTCAAAACTCGAAGCAACTGTAATGTATTCCGAATAATATAAGCTATGAGCATTATCATATTCATTTTTTGATAATTCAATAATTTCATCAGTCACCTCACCCATTGACAAAAGTTTTTCAAATTTCAATTCTGTTTGTTCTTCAAGATTTCTCTTTGAATCAAGAAAATTTCTCGATGCACTTTCACTTGATTCCTTCAATGAGTTTGATTGTCCTTTAGCTGTGTTGTAAATGCTTAATTGATCCGTTCTTTTTGCTTTTGTAGAACTTCGTATTCCTTCTGCTACCTTGATCGCCTTTTTGTTTTCCTTCCTATTATAAAGGAGTTCTTCTTTACTTAAAAATTTCAAATTTGCATCTGTAGTGTCAACAGGGTTGATAATTTCTATTTTAAGTTTTGCAATATCAATAAATAATTCCTCAAGAATTTCTTTATTCTGTTCTAATTCCGATTCAATCAATTTTGTTTTCCCGATTATGTCTGTAATTTTATCATCTAATAGCTTTGTGTCAGCTTTAAGCTTTTCAAGAATAGCAAACGAATTAAAATTGTCTGTGGCAAATTGGACATTTTCTTCTGATAGGAGCCTGTTAATTTCATAATTTTCGACTCGTTCTTTGTTCTGATATATCTCAACTAAATCTTGATTGCATCCAATTTTTAAAAGGGATTCATTAAGTTGATTGATTTCGTTTGCCTCAGAAGTAAGCTGGCTAATTTCATCTGTGATTTGTTTTTTATCCTTTTCAATGGCTTTATGAAGATTATTCTTGTCATCAAACATTCGTTTGTTCACGAAAGGAAAATATTCGGAAACCTCACCAAGATTAATCCAAATACCGTCTCCTTCTACTTCAAACGAATTCAATAAAGTTTTAGGACTAATGGTAAATTTCTTTCCTTCAACCTTCTTTATTCGCTTTGCAAAAATTTCCTTGAAGCACATTATTACAGTTTCTTGTTCAATGGAGAGTGCTTTCCCTTCTTTTATAGCCCAATTGAACAAAGAATCAGGATTGCTACCGTCATACAAATCCAATATATCTTTCAAACTTTTCAGTTTGTCTTGAATTAATAGGTTTCGCTCATTATAAAATTGATATGCTGAATTGTATCCGTCTGCCCATTTGGATATTTGAAAATGTTTGTAGGATTCGATTTCTTTTAGTTGCTTCAGTTTCTTTTTTTGCTCTTTGAATTTTTCCTGTTCATCAAACGTGCTTTGAAGCAATTCAATTGATTTTGTTTTAGTAATAATTGGTTTTAAAAGTTCTAATTTTTGATTAAATGCATTATCATTTTGAAATTGATCTTTTAATATTTTCAGATTCTGCTTTCCAGCATCTATTGCTTCTTCTTCTAATCTGACTCGTATCTCGTTGCAAATTTCTTTTTGTGCAAGCATTAAGGCATATGATTCTCCACATTGAATTACAAATGTCGCTTTTGCATTAGTATACTCTTCAAATGCTTTATTCTTTATACTCTCGTTCTTGATGTATTCACTTGATGCTTCAATACTTTTATTTGAATGCAAATGAGCATTAAGTGACAAATAATTCTCTTTTGACTTTAAGTAGATTTCATTTGTATCTTTTAAATGGAGTAATCGTTTCTGTTTTTCTTCCCAAGTTTTAATTTCTTGGTCTGCACGATGAAAATTTCTAATGTGCTGATTGAGTGTTTCCTTTTGATTATCAAAAGTTGTTTTAATGTCTTCATCATCTTCAAAAAGAAAATTCTGTAGACTTTTAGAATCTGTAATCTTTAGTGTTTTTGCTTTTGAAAAGGATTGCAAAACTTTTGCAAAAGATTTCAGGTTAGTTTCTTTAGTTAAGTCAATTGGTAGTATTTGATTTTTAAAAAGCAAATCAAAATATTCATTCACTTGGTCTCGTTGATAAAAGTCCTTCAAATAAATATCATATTTTTTTTGAAGAGTTCTTTTTAATTCAGCTAATTCGTAAATGTGGAGATTCTCAGCAATAAAGTCACTTGATTTTAGAACTTGTTCAAATGGCTTTAATTGAATTTTCTTGTTTTCAAAATCATCACCTTTTTGAATGATGAATGGCCTTATCGGAACTCTTGAAGTTCTTGGTATTAAAACACCAATTGTCAGAAATTTACCTTTTGATTTTTCGATGTTCAGAAAGCAATAAGCGTGACTTATCCATTCCCTCTCCAATGGAATTGTGTCAATTTTCCTTTCTTTTTCATCTAAGCCTTCTGTTCCGGGTTTCCATTCATCTCTTAAAGGAACAAAGATTAGCTGCAACAAATCAGCAATCAATGATTTGCCTAAGCCATTATTTCCAGTAAAATCTGTTCTTACAGAATGAAGCATATAATCAGCATTATCATGCTGACGAATTCCAACTGTCGAAATCGAATATATTTTAGGATAGTTACTCATTTCTCAGATATTCCTCAATTGATTCAACATTATTAATTACATCTTCATAGAGTCTGCCTATTCGTTCTATGCTTGGCAAAATCTCAAAATGAACTTCCTCTTGATTTTTAAATGTTATCCAACCAAGCTTCTCAAAGTCAGTTAAAACTTTTCTCACTTTATCTTTAACATCCATTTCCTCTTTTGGCGTATAGTTTGGTTTAACCTTTCCGTATAGGACAGACTGCCAAAGTTCTTTGTATTCACTCTCTTTAAATGTTTGTTCAAGTTCCTGCCATTGAAATTCTTTTTGTTCAAAGAATTTTTCTTTGTAAAGATTTAAGAACAAGATTCCAAATATTACTTTATCATCTTCCAATTCTTTACTTCTGTTTTCTTTTCCAAGCTTTCCTTTCCCATCTTCTGGAAAATCTAAATAGTAGAACTTCTCATTATCGCTGGAATCTTTCACCAAGTTCATCCCAAACAATTGTTTGTAATAATCTTCCAGTCCCTTATCAAAAAATTCATCCACGAAAGAGAACAAACGGCTGTCATTTCCGAAGTCCTGCAAATGTCTTCCCTGCTTCAAGGAGATGTCCGCATCCGCAAAATTTCTTTTTGCCTCTTCTGTGTTTAAGAAAGGGAAGTTTGAATTCGCATTTTCCATAGGATAATATCATTAATATTTCTTAGTACTTCTTCTTTTTCAATGGTAATAGTTTTATTCTCGGATTTATTGTGTTCTTCAATCAGCCCAAAACAAACTTGAATTGGAACCTCAATGTTATTCTCTTGTTCCATTATCTTGTCAAACCACTGTTCAAAATCAATTACCTTTCCTAATTCTAATTCGGAATTTATTTCATTTAACCACCGCGCAGTTGCTTCTTGTATCTCAAGTAAAGCCAGCCCTTTATTTCTCTCTGTTTCTTCATGTTGCTTGTCATATTCCTGTTTAAGAGGTTCTGCTTTGGTATAGAACTGAAAATCAATTTTAGGAATTGCAACAAATTTTAATGGGATAAATGGCACATACTTTTTGGGAAATGCTTCATGAAGTTTTATCACACCTTTTTTATTATGACTATATTTCAGCATTAATAGAAGTAGTTTTTCAATTTTGATTTTGAAAAGCTGTTTATGTTTTAAAGTGTCAAGCAAGTTTCTTAGTCGTTTTGATGCCAGTTGAATTTTATCATTAATTGAAAAAATTCTCCTGTCAATACTTTGAAAAAAACTTTCAATTTCATTTTGCATTCTTGTAAACTCGTCGAAGATCTCCTCTTCTTTTGCAAAAAATTCGTTAGAAGCTTTGATTTTGTTTAGGGTTTCATTCTTATAATCAATGGTATTAATCAAACCCGTTGTTTGTCTTTCCAATATTAAAAATATCTCTGTATAGGAATTAATCTGCTCTTTGGGATTTTGAACTTCTGTTTTCAAAAGTGTACTTAATTCATTTATCCTGTCCGCGACCTCGCTGTTTAATTTTTCAGTATGGGAATAGATTTCATTTCGTGCTGGCTGAAAATGATTTTTAAACCAGTAACTAAAATTTTCAATGTTCAATAGGTCATCGTCTTGTAAAGGCAATGTTCTCTTAAACACATGAAATAGTTCTAATTTTTTTATTTCAGGTTGAACTTCCTGAATTAATAACTTACAAAACTCTTTTGCATAAACGGTCAAATGTATCTGGTATTTGTTCCCAATTCTTTCCGTTATATAAAAATGGCTACTTAGTTTTTTTGAAAGAGATTCTTTATTCTTATCTGTTTCAATTTTGAGCAGTTCAATTACATCATCAATTGTATCGTCAAGGTCTTTTTGTTCAAAGTCTTCCTCTATATAACACTTCTCAATTTTTTGATAAAGCCAAACTATAAGCAAAAGCGATTCTTTATTCTGTGGAAGAATATCAGAATAACTTTTTGTGAGTGATATGAGTAAATCGTTTTCCAAGATTTTATGCTGTTGTTTTAAATTTAGTGTCCTTTCAAAGCTTCGCCCTTTCAGTCACAACCATTTTTGGCTGCATACTTCCTTATGGTGAATTCTCTGATGATGTTGACCCACTACTGGATTGGTGATTCAGTGAACTCTAATGACTGACAATCTTACCGTTTTTTTCTTAAACTTTCACCTATTAATCCAATTCTGTACGAAATATGCGCAAGCTTGTCCTAAAAGGCATCACTAATCGTTTCCGCACCATTAACACCCTACCAGTTGGCTGAAGGTAACTGACTGAAAACGTGAGATGATGATTTTCTAATTTGGTTTTCAATCAGCTGCATCATGTCTATCTTTATTTGTGGTTCGAAATGGGTCAGACCAAAATTGTCATCAATGAGCAAATCAGTTTTGGAAAGGTATCAAAGAACTTAAAAACACGATATTTTCTTTTTTAGAATTCAATACAGGCACAAAAAGGATCAACATCAGAAATACAATAGCCACCCAGTAATACGTATTCTTCATCAAGGTCTTGCTGTAATTTTTCTGAAAATGCAGGCTCTCCCCATAAATATGAGGCAATTTTATTGGAACCACATACTGGACATTTCAGGGGCTTTTGTGACACTCAAATTTTAGCGGGTCTTACTTGCTCAGTGCCCACCCCCTTTTTGTTTATAACCCATCTTCTATGAAGATCTGACCACACCTGACTATTTCTACCTAAATTACCAGCCTGTCTGGGATGAACCAAAGGAATTACATGGTAGGTTTTCCCCTTTATAATAATTGGGTGCTCATTACCATACTCTTCTTGATTGGCTCCAAAATCAGACAGCTTTTTGAACTTTGAGAAATATGACAGGAAATGTTTGATTGGTGGATCACCAAGAAGAATTATGGTGTCAGCCTGAGATTGCTCCAACTCTGCAACTATTTCATCAACCCTTTCTGCATTATTAAACTCATTTTCTGTATATGGAGGAATAGTACATTTAGGCAGATCAGAATCTTTCAACAAAGGATTGTAATGTGTATTTATTGCCTTTTGTTGATTGGAATTGATCCTAGAATAGGGCAGCAGATCACACAACCATGCATCTTCTCTATCATAGCCTAGGGGTAAGAGATAAGAAACATCAAGGACTTTGCCTGAAGGTCCATTAAATCTTTTTTCAGCAGGAACCAGTTTCCCAAATTTTGAAAGGATTTTAATCTTATCAATAATCTGCTGTGCATGATCTCCCTTCCAGAAGATGCATGGTTCACTGGCAACAGCCAAAGCATGCACTTTGATCTTTCCATCAACCCCAATCCATTTGGCATGGACGGCACTGGCATAAACACCAAGGACAAAGACTTTCTTTGGTGATTTATCTTTCTGTTCTACTTTCTGCAATGGTGATCCAAAAGGGTAAACTGGTTCCATAATTAGTAAATCTTAGTTCTCAGAATTTAATTTGATCATGATCTCTCTGAAACTTTCCGGACCTGCTTCAAGATTCTCAAGAATGTCTTTTGCTATTGTTTCAGGATCTGGCATATTGTCCAAGTCAGCAAGTGATTTATCTTTTAGCCATGTGATGTCCAAACTGGTTTTGTGTCTTTTAATGATCTCTTTGTAGCTGAACTTACTCCTTATTAACTTCATAAGAAACTTCGTTCAAAATTATTATATCATGCAGCCTATTTCCTGAATATTTTGGCATTTCTGGCTGTTTATGAAGGTAATCTTTAAGCATCATTAATTTATACTTCATTCAAAAATCAAAGACATTTAAAACCAATTAATTCAATTAGTCAAAAATACAAGATAGAAGTGTTGTCCTCTTTTTGAATTTATTTTTATGTGATAAAGTTATATTGGCATTTCATTATAGGTTTCTCCGTCAAGTTCCCGACCTGCTTTCTTTTTGTTTGTTCCTCCCCATTGTTTAAAAAAGAAAGGTACATTATCTAAAAGGCATTGGTTTTTTATTTCAATTACCCAATCTTTTTTCATGGGACGTGGAGAACGGCCACTTTCACCTCCAACTATTACCCAGTCTATTCCTGAAAAACTTATACCTGACAAAGATCCAATTAGGGGTTCACAGGATAAGAATTTGGTTTTTGCATCTGTTCTTTTCAAATATTCAAGGCGGTCAATTACCTTGTTGTTTTCAATAGATGTTCCCATCCAAATATTTTTAGACCAATTTAATTCATTATTTAAATCGAATACCCTATCTGTTCTTTTTGTTAATATTTGAAATGTATGTTGAGGATTTTTCGCCATTGTCTTAAAAACTTCATGAATATACCAAGAAGGAACATCTTCATGAAAAAGGTCACTCATTGAATTTACAAATATCATTTTTGAACCTTTCCACTCGAATGGATCAGCTAACGTAATTGGATGTATTCTTACCTTAAAGCCATCTTTGTATTTTTCCAATCCCATTGCCTTTAATCGTCTAGTCATAACTTCGGCATAGCAAAACTTGCAGCCATCTGAAATTTTTGTACAACCAGTAACTGGATTCCAAGTTAATTCTGTCCATTCAATTGATGACTGTGCCATAACTACTTGCTTTTATTATTTACAATATCATTTGCAATTTTTGTTGCAACTTGAAAATTTGAAGCCAAAAAGAAATGGAAGATTATTGAATTCTTTGAATTCTTCATCTCGAGTGGTTCAGAAACAAATTTAAAGACAGTGTTTAGCCTTTCTCTATAAAGGACTGCAGCTACTTTTGCAGCGTTAGTAACTTTTTCAATTTCTTCTTCTCCAAATAGGTTCATTTGAGGTGAACGTTTATAAAACCGTTCTTTAATTAAGTCAGGTGAAATTCCAAAAAAATGGCCCAATGATTTGAACCATGTATCTGGTGAATGGCTTTTGCATTTTAACATACGGTTTATAGCGGAGCCAGTTGGAACCAATATCCATAAATCAATATCTATCCCTTTAAGACTTTCGATGCTTTCCCATTTTACCTGCATGCCGTATGGATCAATAAATACTATGCCATGAAAATCCTTATTTTCTTGTTTTTTAAGAAATTGAGATAATCCTTGTAGCTTTTCATTGCAATCACTGGCAGATACATAAACATTATCAACATGTGGAAAATTTTCATTGATGTTTCTTTTAAGAATTGCTGCGTTATCTTGATCTTTATCAACGAAATAAAGCAAATCGAAAGCCCTGGGATCAGTCATCTTTAAAACGCGTAAAGCAACACCTTCTAATAAATCAAATTCATCATCTTTCGTCTGTATTTTCCCCGAACCTGCAAATCCATCAAAATATAATAGTCGCCAATAAGGACGCATCTTCATAATTTGCATGTAGGCTTTAAGATATTTCATGAAAACCTCAATTTTTTCATGAGTCCATTTACCTCCAAAATCATTCATACCTAAAACGGATTTTTAGATTCATCTAATACTTGCATTAATTCGGAAGACCAGGCGTATCGTTTCTCTCGAATTGCTTGAAAGAAATCAGTATAGTTTTCTGGCGAAAGAAAATAGAAATAATATACCCAATCAATATTTTTGGTTTTTAACTTCTCATTCAATGCTATGAAGTGAGATTTTGCATCACGCATTTTCGCTTTATTTCGTGGATCATTGTTCCCTTCTTCTTTTATTTCGATAACCAATATTTCATTAGTTCCTGTTAATTTTAAGAAAAAATCCGGATTGAAATTTTCACGTTTAACATGTGATGAGCCAATTTCTGATGGTTTATATGAATAAGGGAAATGATAAAATCCTTTATCTGGAGATTTTAAGAATGCATCAACTAAGTCAATATTTGACAAAAGTGCTTTAATGAATTTTTTTTCCGGTTCATATGAAACAAATACAATATTCTGAACCGTTTTTAAACTATTGTCAGAAACTTCTATTAGGTTTTCCATGAGAAATTCAATTTCTTCAATCTTTCCTCCTCCATATTTCTCAATTGACTCTCTAACAGTACGGTAATTAGCCTTATCTGATAAATATTCTTTTAGTATTATTCGTTCTTCAGGTTTTAATTCATTTAATCCCTCTGTCGAATAAAACATATACCCATTTCTCTTAATACTACTTTCTGAAAAAGTTTGTAACGGAAGTTCTTTAAGTTTGATCATATAAGAATTATCGGCAGTAATAATCAATCTTACAACTTCTTTTCCAGCTTCCCTAAACATCGGACCAAAAGCTTGTTTAAATGTCGATAGATTTTCGCGACTTACATAATCAGAATCATACCCTAAACTATTCAACCCATCCTTTAAAAATGACTGAATACGTGTTATTGGCCAATTTTTAGATATTTCAAGATCTTTGTCTTTTAGAAATAGTTTAATTTGTCTTGCAGCAGTTTCGATCGGCTCGTTATCTTGTATTTCTATTTCAAAACTAATATGTCCTGATTCAGAATATTCACTGAAGGTATTTTTGGACTTATTTTGAGGCTTGAGTTTTTCAATTTTTGGCTCACTATTTGAAGATTGCTTTTCACTTACAACTGATTTTTGCTCTGTTCTGTAGTCAAGATTATAAAGTGGAAAGTCATATATGGAGCGGCTCTTGGAATATCCGTAACTAATGCGATTTCCGAGCTCTAGCACCTCTTCATAAAGCTCTTTAATCTCATTCGACCATTTTTCATGATTGTTTATCCGTACATAAACCGGTTGGACTAATCCATTTGGAATTCTTAAACCTCTACCGAGAACTTGGGCTATCAATAGCTTTGAATTAAATGCTCTTTGTTCATGGGGAACTATCTGAAATACATTCTTTACATCCCATCCTTCAGTAAGCATGGCAACTGAAATAATCCATTCCACCGGATTATCTGATTCATCGACGGTTTTAAGGGTTAATAAATTTTGTTTTCTGGCTTTGTCCGGATTTTCAACTATTGAATTAATTATTCTTTTTTCTTGCTCATTGGAAGGAATTCCAGATGCAACCCAAATAACTTTCTTAGACGCCTCATTAAATGGAATGTTTTCTTTTCTTGCTATGTATTCTGATAATTCATTCCATAACTCAACTGTTCTGAAAATACGATCTACTACAACTATAGTAATGGGTTTAAGAATACCGGCATATTTTTGTTGAATAGAAGTATGATTGTACCAGGTTTCATCCCATCCTTTATCCTCATCCGCTTCTTCAAGTTTGTAATCAATTTTTTTTATTATTTCATCTTCCATGGCTTGTTTAATACCGTATCGATATATCACATCATGAAAATAATCATTCCCTATATATGGGGTGCCAGTCAAGCCTATATGATATGCAAAATTGAATTCAGGGTTAATGATAAAGTCAAGCCATTTTTTTGTGGAAGATTCATTTGGGCTAAATATATGATGTGCTTCATCACTTATTACTAAAGTTCTTTGACCTTTGCCTTCAAAACTGTCTTTAATTGATGAGCCAGTGCGTTCATATGCAGCATGGATATTCTCAATGCAAATATCACCCGCAAGAATCGGAACATTTGCATTTTTAATACTTGGAGAGGAGTAAATGGCTCCTAATTCTTTCAAGATTTGCTGGTTTATCTGATTCCCAGATAACTGTTCAAACTTAATTTTTAATTCTTCTTCAATCGTCAAGGATGGGCATAATACAAGAACTTTATCGACAATACCTTCAGCTAATACAATTGCCGAAATACCATAAATTACCCAACTCTTACCGGTACCTGTTGCAAGGTCAATATTTGCTGCCTTTCTGTCCTTTATCTGGAAATTGAAATCAAAGTATTGTGAGAACGTATTATACTTAAGCTTTAGTTTCGAGTTATTATTCCAATTCTCCTCAGCCAATTCTCGTATCGTCGGATATTTATTAGATACGATGAAGCGTATTGAATGACGTATAGCATCTCTTACATGTTCAAAGTTTTCTGAAGTTATTGCATCCAAAAAAGCTTCGTATTTTCCAACAATAGCATTGGTCTTATCACAATAATCATTAATCTTTAATACAAAATCATCTTGTTTATATAGGAAGCTCATTTGAAATCGTTTTTAGTTCGTATCAATTTTAGTTCGTTGCCATATTTATCCATAAAAATGATCATCATTTTTTCACCTTCAAAATCACTTTCATTAATTCTAATGATCGCTTTGTTATCTTCAACCGAAACTTTATCTGCCCAAAAAACTTTACTTAAGTTGAAATATTCTCCGTTATAATCTGTATCTATCATTACCATTGAAAAAGTTTCAAAATTCTCAAATTCTTCAGGATCATATGCTAATGTATTTGATTTAAACTCTGTTATCTCTATTAAGAAATCATTATTAGCAGAATTAAAGAGGTTTTTGATATCTGGGGTAGATCGTTTATAGTGTGCTGTAACAATGGGCTGTGAAATAAAATCAAAACCTATCGCATCCATAATCTCATTAATATTGTCTTCACTTGTTGGCTGCTGTAGCGCTCCAGGTTCGCCTTTGTTTATTAAAGCCATAAGTACAGATAATGGAACTTTTAAGAAAACGTATGTTGTATTCCCATGTTTTATTTCATCTTGCAAAAAACTAAGTGCTGAAATAGGGACCACAATAAATAATTTATCTCCTGCTTGCCCATTAAATGCCTCATGCAGGGATTTTACGTATACTTCGTCAATTATTAAATCTTTTTGATTTGGATAATCCCAGATGTATGTTGAATAAATTCCAATATATCCATCTACCTCAAAACTATGAATTTTATGCTTATTCATTCTAACTCCAAATAATTGCGCCACAAACGGTAGATATTGTTGCCAATCCATTTGAAGTATCAGCTGAGCATCATAAATACCAGCATGAAAGAGTGAAAATTCCTTTGCTATTAATGGTTTTGGCTTTACTGCTTTCTCTTTTGGCTGAATAAATGAAATTAAGAATTTCACTTTTTCAACCCTAACAATTTTTCCCCCAGCTTTAGCTTCAAAATTGTTAAGATTATCTACTACAGTTAATTCACGTACTTTAAATTTGTCCTCTGGACATGCTATGGAAAACTCCTCTTCTTTATTTCCTGACAAATTTGAAGTTATAAATTGAGAAAGATTTTTAAGAAAAATATCGTTAATAATAAAATCTCCTTTCCTAATCAGCACCCCACGATCTATTTGATGGAGGTTGGGTACCTCTCCATTCAAATTGTCTATTTGCATTTACCGTTGAAAAAGTTAGGTTTTCAGCTTTATACAATTCCCCATTTTCATCTTTCTTGAATCTTTTTAGTTGTGCTTCTCCATAATTCGTATATTGGTCAGTAAAAATAAAATTATCAGATTTAGAATAAAAAAAGATATTTGCATTCGAACGAACAAATCCTTTAGACTTCATATTATGTGCTGTAATTTGTTGCCATATTATTTCATTTCTAAAGTTATGTTCTCCAAATATTTCATCAAGAATTGCTTTAATATAATGTCCTTTTTTGTAGTCCAAATGCAAGTAAATTGCTCCATCGTCAGCTAAAATCTCTCGAAGCAATATTAATCTTTTCCTAATAAACTCAATAAATTGAGATCCAATGATCTTATCTCTATAAGCTTTCTCTCTATCCTTAAGGAAGTCTTGCTTTGTTGCAAAAGGGGGATCAATATATATGAGCTTTATCTTATTTTTTGTTCTATAAATATTGGCTCCTTGTTGGTCTTCATAAATTGCTTTTAATGCCAACAGATTATCTCCAAAAATGAGCATATTGCTCCAGTTTTCGATACAATTGTTGTCAGAATTAAAACTTCTTATCTTTTGTAAAGGAGCAGCTGGAGTAGTTGCAATAATGTCTTCTTTACGTGCTTTACCTTTATAAACAAGTTTATAGTCCTTAGTAGCTTCAGTGTATTCTATATCATTATTATTAAACAATTTTTGTTTATAGATGGTTGGAATGGGCTTTCCATTCTCAATACATTTTATAATGATTTCTTTATCCTTATCAGTCAAATTCATTCTATAGTATACTAATTCGCGTGTTTTAAAAATACCAATTATCAATCATTCTTCTTTGGCAATCATACCAACATTTGGGCTTTTTGATTTTGCTGCTTTGAACCATATAAGTAAAAAACCAATTTGCCAGCAAATACGTTGGATATTTTAATCTGCTTTCCATCTTAATTCAAATTGGTCAGCACTTACCTTCAAAATTTCTTTTATGTTTTTCCCTCCAATAGAATTCATACCTTCCATCATTCCTACCATAGTGCTTGCGACTAAAGATTGTGCCATTACACTATCATTTTTCTTCAACCAGTTCTGAGGACTGAAAATTTTAGCGCTTAATTGAGCTTGTTGATTGGCACTTTTCAAAGCCTGATTTAAGCAAGTTGAAGCAAATGGAAGAATTTCTTTTCCATGTTTTTCAACAATATCCAAAGTTGCTGATGGAAATGGAACTTTGTCACCTTGATTGTTTGCATTTGCAATAAGTGAAGAAATAGAATAAAGTATATGAAAACGGACATAACTTTTAGTTGCCTTCAATACATCATCTAAAGGCAGATTATCCCACATTTGCATAAGAACTGTGTCCCATTTTTTTAATGCCAAAATAGATACTGGATTATAGTCAGGTTTAAATACATTACGATACAATTCATCAAAAAGCTTTTTCTCATTATATGAAATGTTTGGTCTTTGACACTGCCAAGCCATTACCATTTTCGCAAAATCAGTTGCATCAACGACCTTACTTAAATCCTTGTTTCCTGCAACTTCCATACCTCTTTGATTCATAAATAATCCATCTGGATACATTGCTTCATATGCTCTTTTAATACTTAAAATAATCCTGTCATTGCTTTTTAAATCCCTTGGTTTAACAGAACTTTGCGAATTGGTGTTTATACTAATTTTATCGGCTAAATCTTTTTGAGGTATTTCATAAAATCTGAACAATATAAATCCAATCTTTTTATCAATTTTTCTAACATCTTCAGAGCATTTATAAATTGTAGTTAAACTTTGGCATCCATTAACAACATTCAAATCAACACATTCCAAAATAGTGTTGTCTTCGTTTAATTTGAAATTCTTACAAATAGCAGTAATACCGTTATGATAAAAGAAAAAATCTTGTGGTCTGTCGCCTTTAAGAGACTGCTTTATTTTTTTATTTACAGTATTCCAACCTAAGGATTGCCTTACATTCTTTCTAAATAAACGTTGGTCTAGTATTCCTGGAAATTTTAAGCATTCACTTAATGAAAGTGCAGCGATAATACTCCTTGTTCCTTTAATATCAAAGGTCATAACCTTCTCTGGGTCTATTGTAATTGAATGATTAATTGCAGGTAATTCCTTTGATTCTGCGTCAATTAAACGAGTTTCTATTATTTCACTATTTACTAATGTTATTGATGCTGTAAAATCATTAGATTGTTCGAGCCTTTCGGAAAATGCTTTTAAATCTTTTTCAGCAGCTGGGGTTAAATTACCAATGGTTAAGAGCTCAAAAACAATATCATATTCATCGTCTAATGCTTGTCTTAACGTTTCAATTCTTTCCTTTATTTTGTCATTTCCATCATTTTGTAATGAATGCAAATCTTGTATTCTCACCCAAGCTGATAGAATTTCTTGTAATGGTTCACTATCTACAACACCTGATTCAAAAAATTTCCCTTGTAAAATGATGATATTTCTATTTTCATCATCAATCACAAGAGCATCAATTTTTTTATCATTAGCACCATCAACAACTTCAATTTTTGTTGCTTCGACGGAACGAAGCAATACACGTCTTACGTACCAAGCAACAAAACGAATGCCATCGTTTGAAAAATGGTCTGTGTAAAATTTGTCATTACTAATCTCTGATTTAATTTTTTGAATTAAGCTCATATTTTATTTGTTAGTAGGTTCATTAATATGGATTTTCCATCCTTGTATTACCTCATTAAAGGTTTTAAGGACTGCGCAGTATCCCCCAAATACCCTTTTCTGCAAACTTTAGCCTATTGCTTTTATCGCAAAACTTACAAATAATTAAATTAACACCTACATAATTGTAATCAAATTGGCAGACGACAAATAAGTAGGTATGGTTGACTACATTAAAAAATTCCACAAGGAATTCAGGACAAACGTAAGTCAGATATTCCTTCACAGCAACACCAATTTCAACAAATATATTGACCTGTCTCATATACTGAATAGTCCAGCTACAAGCATTCAACTGCTTGTCTATATGGTCTCTTACTATTTGTTTAGGATTCCGGCTAGGCATTGAAATAAAATCTGATATTAAGCGGGTAAGATACATAATTTATTTTGCAAAATGAAAGCAATCTTTAGGTTTATGCTTTTGGGATTAAGTCAACGGTATTTAATCTAAGACCTATAGGTTCTGTTAATAGGAATTAAAATACCGGGAGGTATTCATTATTGAAGTTTTTTTAGTTCCATTTTACCATCATTCTATGTGGGAGATATCGCCGGAACATTAGCTATGTAAATCAATTATCAATTTCGTCTTTAGATCATGTAATTCATTTCTTTGCTCCTCTAATTTCGATTCAATCTTTTTTATAATTAATATATACCTCTCCTCAGTTGTTAAGTCCAGAATATCTACTCCTTGGCTTTCATCTGTCAAGACAACAAATTGTTTTTGGTTCCGAGTTACAATATCTGTCAAATGATCAATCAATTCCAACTCTTCTTCAGAGAGCATACTTTTATGGGATTTAATCCATTCTTGTTTCTTCTCCAATAGATCTTTAGTGATTAAAGAATAAAGGCACAATTCAAAAATGTCTTCACTGTTTGTTTTTACGGTGTTAACAAATCCTTTCCAGGTCGGATTATCTGGTATATTATCGAAGTGCCTCCAAAATGGGTATGAATGATCCTCTTTCTTTAAATTATCTAATACCTCAATTAATGGTTCTAAATCACTCAACGGTTTAGAAATATTTGGAATGTGTTCCCTATTTATCCATAATTTTAAAATAAGTTCACAACACTCTTTTCGATAAGCACTCTTTTCATCTTCAGAAGTACTATTTTCTGCGTTATTAATAAGCTCAGCAACATAATGAGCCATCCATCTTCCAAGCGTATTAACACTTTTATCAAGTTTTAACTCTTTAACGATTCTCTTACCCAATTTTATAACTTCTTCCTCTGATTGTTTTGATCTTGCCATTAGGATAAATTAAATAAATTTTTGCTCTATTCTTTCTTTCTGTTTTTGTAAAATGGTAATCTCTTTCTTTAAGCTGACGGGAAATTTCGCATTCTAATATCATACACATATTGCGTTTTTTTAGAAATTCCAATAAGAAGATTGTATTAATCTTAAATATACTACCTTCACTTGTCAAAAAATCATATCGTTCATTTTCATTAATATCGCTCCAATTCTCAAACTTAGATATTAATTTACCATTGTACCATGCTTCTTTAAAATACTTTCTATATTCCAACTCAAAAAGATCAGTTACTTCTTTACCGAATTGAATAAAATATTTTCCAACATCATTTGCAAATGGATCTAATTTGTCTATTCCTTCAATTTCTGATCGAATTTCTTTTAGCCAACCGATCATAACGAAATTAGACTCCCATATTTGAAGCTCGTCATCTTCCAATGGAATTCGATAATCATGGTTATCCTTTGAAGTTTGAAATGCTCTTAATAAAGCTTCTGCTGTTTTTATGCTTACAATAGCAGAATTAATTGAAACTGACTCATAATTTTCATTTAAATATCTTGTGTAATTTCCGAATGGAATTATTGATTTACTTTTTAATTCTTTTGACAACCCTATGGCATCATCATATAATTGATCTTCAATATTGTCTCTCCAATTCTCATCAAACTTGTTAAATCCTAAAGACCAAAACTTTTCATCGATAGGAATTGGGTCTCTTAAGTCAGATTGCCAAATATCATTCTGTTTTAACCCGTAAGATTTTAACCAATTCTCCCAGGACCGATTAGTAGATGAATTAGTTCCTAAAAGTGGTTCATTTATCAGTAAATCATTTGCTGCACAAAACATAGCATGAAATTCATAATACATTCTTAGATTTTCAATAATTGGTTGACTGCCGTGATCATTTCTTGTTAGACTATAGTCCCTTTCAGAATCAGTCTTCACATGATCGTCTTTGTGAATATCTCCTACGTAGCCCCATGTTTCACTTATGTATTTGTCAGCCAGATTTGCTACATCATAAGCTGATAAATTAAAAAGATCTCCCAAGTGTTGATACCAATAGGGAAGCGTGTCCAAAGTGTCAAATTCAAATCGCCTTTCCCCCCTAAGTGAATATTTCAATTCACGCCTTTTAAATCTATCTTCATTAATTGGCTTAAAAGGACTGACTAATAAATTAAAAATTAGACATTGTTCTTCTTTAGAAAAAAATAATTTATCATTAGAATTTAGATTCAAACAAGTTGCTTTGATAAAATATAATATTAACACATGAGGAAGCTCTTTATTTTGCAATTCTAGTAGGATCTCATCTTTAAATTTAACTATTTCCTTTGGATTTTCTTTAGATAATCGAGCGATGACAATCCATAAGTATAGCTTTGAAGAAATCCAAAAAAAAGTAAAGTCCCGTTGTTGAAATGGATGGCAAAATTGGTTATTCTGTTGATTTAACAGGATTCCAAGTATTTTAACATTTCCAGAATTTACTAATCTTCTTAAGGCATGAACACCTCTCCACCTAATTCGTTTATCCGGATGTCCTAAAACATATCTAATAGTAAGAGCAATCACTTCATTTGGCGTTGATGGTTGAATTTGGTTTTTATCCCAATTTCCGTCTGCAAATTCGTCCTTAATGGCTGTGTTCCATTTAGGTAAAACCCAACTAATTAATTTTTCATTCTCATCAGAATTAAGTCGTTTGCATAGAAATGTAATCGTCTGATATAATGCGGCTGCGGATATCCCAATAATTCTTTCTGGAATAATGCTAATTATTATCTCAGATAATTCAGAGTAATCAATCGAAAAAGTATCTGCCAGTTTAATTATTCTTTCATAGTCAATATTTTCATTGAAAATGAAATGAGAAAACCATAATTTTAATACGATTTTAAAATTTTGTTTCTTCCATTGCTTTACTAATGGATAATATGACCATTCTTCTAATCTCTCTTTTAAAGCTTTTTCAAAAGAATAAAAGTTTAATAAATCAGGATTTAAATTTATAAACGCATTTAAATGTAACTCATAATTCTCTGGCGTGCAGTTATTCTTAACCAGGATCAAGAAATCATCAACGAGATATCCGCCGACTTCTTGGCTAATCTTCTTTAATTCGTTATTTAAGATTGATGAGGAAGTGATGTCAATTTCACCTAACTTAAGTCTTTCTTCTTCCTTATACTCTTGTTTAACTAAAAATGAGTTTTCTCTTTCTTCATAACCTTTGTTTATATCATTTTTTCGTATAAACTGAATATATTTTTCTAAATCAACAACAATATCATTCCGAACATACTTACCATCCTTAATTTCTTCATAAATAGCATTTATTGTTTCATATTTTTCTGCGGGAGAACAGTTTATCTGAACGTCATTTATTATGTTTTCAACATAGTTGCTTTTATTTGTACTATCACACTCATCACATTTTCTCAATAAATTTTTAATGTACTTCACATAAGTTTTCCAATAATAAATATTAACAGGGAGTAACGAAGTGCCAATAGAAGGGGAAATATACCCTTTATTTAATGAAATTCTTAAAATGGGGAGAATTTGTTCAGTCAATTTAGCAACATATCGATGATCCCATCGACATATTGTTGCAAATGCAGTTGCACAGTCTAAATGAGAAATTCCTTCTATTCCAGAGACTAATGGGAAACCATCATATCCGACTAAACGGCTTTTGCTATATTCAATGAATCGTCCAAACTCAAATGCCAAATAGGGATTTTCTTTGGGGATTCCGCGCTTAGTTAGGCTATGAATACATTTGATTTGTTCATGTGCCTCTATATCTATTTCCGAAACAGCCTTAATAGCTTTAGGGAGGTTCTAAAAATTCGTTTTTTTAATATTCTTCAGTCAAATTTTTCTTACCAAAGCGTAATTTGATCTTTCTGTATTTTAGGCAATCTTCAGACTGCAATGAAAAGAGCTATTTTTTGGTCTT